>Ga0209443_1000406_pt1 | contig 28930 bp, 28 predicted proteins | sample LauGreBMM110DCMD_2_FD_187571 | JGI IMG/M metagenome (GOLD analysis project Ga0209443, IMG submission 187571) | Freshwater lake microbial communities from Lake Michigan, USA - Su13.BD.MM110.DCMD (SPAdes) (version 2) | ecosystem: Environmental > Aquatic > Freshwater > Lake | place: Lake Michigan... | reverse complement strand
TAGTAAAAGTAAAAACGAAAACGAAGGGTTAACAAGCGCGGAAACATTTTTTAATCCCAAAAATATATTTAGTATACAAAAAAGTAGTTCTATCTCTACCAATTACAGCCATCGTATTAATTTACGTATGGAGTACAAAATAGACTCAGCTAATAGCTTGTTTATTATTCCGAACATAAGTTTTCAAAAAAATAATACGCTATCTAATTTTTCTTCCGATAATTTTTATGCTATAAACGATAGTACAAATACATCTTTAGGAGGTACCGAGGCCGATAAAAATGGATTTAACATACGTAACAATATAATGCTTAGGCATAGTTTTCCTAAAAGAGGCCGTTCGCTTTCGGTAGGTTTTAATACCGCATGGAGTAAAAATGATGGCGAAACACTTACCGATACAAAATTTAAGTTTTATAAAAATGGCTTAGTAACAGACTCCTCTTTAAATAGATTTGCTGACAACGCCACAAATGGCACTACAATTGGCGGAAATATTGCGTTTACTGAACCTATTGGTAAAAAAAGTCAACTACAAATTGATTATACTCCATCCATACAAAAAAATAAAGCAAACCAAGAAACCTTTAGTTACGATGGGCAAAAATATAATGTATTTGATGCATCACTTAGCAATAAATTTGATAATACCATTACCACACATAATGCTGGCTTGAATTACAGATTAGGGCAAAGTAGAGATGAGCAACTTTCGTTAGGGTTAAATTTTCAAACCGCTAACTTACAAAGCGATAGAGTTTTTCCTACAACTACAAAAGTTAATCAAACATTTACCAATATTTTACCTAATATAGTATGGCGAAAAAAATTATCAAACTACAGCAATATTCGTTTGTTTTATAGAGCAAATACAAACTTTCCTAGTATAAATCAATTGCAAGATGTGGTTAACCTTAATAATCCATTAAGCGTAAGTAGTGGTAATCCTGAATTAAAGCAATCGTACACAAATTTTTTAAACGGAAGATATACGTACACCAATACAAAAACACAACATAGTTTTTTTGCCAATTTATTTTTACAAACCGCTAGCGACTACATAACCTCTGCTACATATATTGCTAAGGCCGATACCACCATTCAACAAAACATTGTTTTAAAAGCAGGGTCTCAATTAACAAAGCCTGTAAATTTAAATGGATATAAAAGCTTACGTACTTTATTTACATATAGTATGCCTATAAAAAAAATAAAAACAACACTTAATTTAAGTGCAGGTTTTAGTTACTCAAAACTGCCTGGATTAATTAATAATAAGGTAACAGAAACTGATGCCTATACCTATAACACAGGCGTAGTATTAGCTAGTAATATTAGTGAGTATGTAGATTACAATGTATCGTACAATGTAAATTTTAATAATTCTGCTACAAACACAATAAATAGCACAGCTACAAAGTACACTAGCCAAGTAATTGGGGCACAACTAAATTTATTAAATAAAAAAGGATGGTTTATACAAAACGATGTATCAGGAAATATTAATAGAGGGTTAGGAGCAGGCTTCAATCAAAACTATTGGTTATGGAATGCTGCTCTTGGGAAAAAAATATTGAAGAAACAAGTAGGGGAGCTTAAATTATCGGTATTTGATTTATTAAAGCAAAACCAAAGTATAGTGCGTACTGTAACAGGAAACTATATTCAAGATGCTCAAACGCAAGTACTAAAACAATATTTTATGTTAACGTTTACGTACAAATTAAAAAACTTTGGCACAATAAAAACAAACCAATTTAATAGAGAAGGGGGCGGCAGGCAATTTAGACAAGGAGGAATGGGGGGCGGTGCTCCAAATTTTTAGTACTTTTAAAGTAGATAACAAAATGAATAGTTTTGAACCAACCCGATTTAATTATAGCACTACAGCAAGGAGATAACGAAGCTTTTAAAAAGCTTATAGATGAATGGCAAGATATGGTATACAATACCGCATTGGGTATTATACAAAATGAAGATGATGCAGATGAAATTACACAAGAGGTTTTTATACAAGTGTTTCAATCAATAAGGTCTTTTAAAGGCGATGCAAAAATTAGTACATGGTTGTATAGAATAACAATATCAAAAGCATTAGATTATTTAAAAAAACAACAAAGAAAAAAACGATTTGGGTTTGTAGATTATTTTTGGAGCGGTAATAAAAACGACGTTGATGAGGGGAAAGAATTTCACCACCCAGGAGTAGTAATGGAAAACAAAGAAATGGCCAGTCAATTGTTTAAAGCCATGAAACAATTGCCCAATAACCAACGAATTGCTTTTACGTTGCATAAATTAGAGGCACAAAAATATGGAGATATAGCTGTTATAATGAACATATCACTGCAAGCAACAGAATCGTTAATTGCAAGAGCTAAAACAAATTTGAAAAAAATAGTACAAGAATATTATACTAAAAACATTGCTTAGTAATATGAATAAGAATATTAATAACTGGGTTGATGAAGCTTTGAACAGTTTAGATGATGTAAAAAGAGCAACGGCTAAACCGTATGTGCTTACACGAATGAATGCTAAAATGCAAAATAGCAATTCATCTATTTGGGATAATGTCTTGCAATTTATTAGTAAACCTATGGTGGCATTGGTTTGCATGCTAATAATAATTGCTTTTAATGTACTTGTAGTTTCAAGAAATTACAATACGTCTAATACCATTAATGAAGAACAAGCGTTAACTATAGATGAGTACAACGCTAATATAACCGCATTAAATTACACCGAAAATATTGAACCATAATGAGTAATACACCTAAAAGTAAATTGTATTTAATTATTATTGGCTTATTACTACTAAGCAATGGGGCCTTGTTATTTTTGTTTTTAAATAAAGATGATGGGCGTGGAAGGAAAAGAGAAGATAGACGAGCAAAGATGACTACCTTTTTAAAAATACAAATTGGGTTTAATGATGTACAATTACAACAAGTAAATTTGCTTAGCACACAACACAAAGAAAAAATGAAAACCGATTTTGACTCAATAAAAAATAATAAACAACAGCAGTTAAAAGAATTAGGGATAAAAGGGTTTAGCGATAGTGCCATTTTACAAGTAGTTGTTAAAAATGCAGCGCAACAAAAAATTATGGATCAACAAATGCTTACACACTTTGCAGCTATTCGAAAAATTTGTACAGCAGAGCAATTGCCAAAATTTGATTCGTTATTTTACAAGGTTTGGGAAAGAATGAAAAAATAAATTTTAAATATATATAACATGAAAAAACAATTTTTATTATTAGCAACAGCATTACTTGTAGGTACTACAACCATGTATGCACAGGGAGGTTTTCAACGCCAAACACCTGAGGAAAGATTAAAACCTATTCATGAAAAAATAGATAGTGCGTTTAAATTAACTGCTGAAAAATTAGCTAAAGTAGATAGCGTTTTTTTAGAATCATTTAAACAGCAAGAAGCAAAAATGGCTGAATTAAGAAGCGGCGGAGAAAGGCCCGACAGAGAAGCTATGATGGCAATGCGCCAACAGCTAGCAGACGAAAGAGATAATAAATTAAAAGAAGTTTTAACAGAAGAGCAAATGAAAATTTGGAAAAATGAGTTAGAGCCTTCTTTACGACCACAACGTGGCGGTGGAAACAGAGGTGGCGGAAATTAAGGTTTTTATAACTAATAACCCTTTGCAATAATAAAAAAGTAGCTTTAATTTAAACCTGCTTTTATTTCAGTTAATGCTTTTTCAATTCCTTTTTTTACCTCTTCGTAGGTACTAAAGTTTTTCGTAATTAAATAAAATTTATTGCTGTGTAATTGTATTAATACTTGCGGATAGCTATCTACATTTAATTGCTTACACAAAGCAAATTCGTAATATGCTTTTTCTTTATACTCGTCACTTTTTAGTTTAGTATAAAAATCATTTTTACTAATCGTATATTTTTCTAAAAGATGCTTATAGGCTTCATCATCGTCTAAATCTCTTCCTTCATAATTTAATGCATATTGTAAATCGCCTGCAAACTCTAGTTGGCGTTCAGGATAAATTTCTTTAAAAATGCACAAGGCAATAGCTGGCTTTTCGCTATTCATTACCCAATCGCTTTTATCAGGATTGGCGGTGTGCCATAAAAAATCATCGCCAAATTTAATACCAGTAACCTCTTCTACTCTTTTGTACGCACCTTGTATGTAAGGTCCTATTTTTTCAATAGGCATTTTGTTTTCGCCAATCATCATGCCTCCGCTAAGTACTTCAACATCTAATTGGAAGCTGTATTCTTCGGCAATTTTTTTTATTATAGGGCTAAAGCCATAGCACCAGCCGCAATAGGCATCGTAACAATAAATAAGTATTGGTTTTTGCATGTTGCAAAGTTCCTAAAAACAATTTAATATTGTTACATAAAATTAATAAAATGGAAAGAGCAATTGCAGGATATCATTTACTTATGTTATTAACCGTAGTTGATAATAAATTAAATGGAAAAGAAGATATTGTTATTAGAGATTGGTTGAGTACCGAGTTTAATTTTACTCCTAATTTAGATGATGAAATGAAGGCATTAAGTAATTTGAGCAAAGAAGACTATACCTTACATTTTCAACACTAGATGGATAAATTTTATCATCTTCTACTTTTAAGCTAACAATAGTAATATAGCTCAAACTATATTTTTTTAATTTTCTTTTTTAATGAGCTTTTAACCAATTGTCTCCCATACCAATTTCTGCATCGGTTGGTACACCATTAGGTAATGCTAAAGCTGTTTGCATACAATGTAAAATAATAGGCTTTATACGATCTACTTCTTCTTTATGAGCATCAAAAACTAATTCATCATGCACTTGCAAAAGCATTTTACTTTTAAAATTTTGTTTTTTAAATTCGGCATCAATTTTTATCATGGCTAATTTTATCATATCGGCCGCTGTTCCTTGTATAGGGCTGTTAATAGCATTCCGTTCCGCAAAGCCACGTACAGTAAAGTTTGCACTATTAATATCTTTTAACCACCGTTTACGTCCCATCAATGTTTCTACATATCCGTTTTCTTTACAAAAATTTATGGTGTCATCCATATACTTTTGTATGTTAGGAAACTGTGTTTTATAGGTATCAATTATTTCTTTTGCCTCTGCTCTTGATATGCCTAAATTTTCGGCAAGGCCAAAAGCGCCCTGCCCATAAATAATACCAAAATTTACACTTTTGGCTTTGTAACGCATTTCTTTTGTCACTTCTTTTTCATCTACATTAAAAACCTTTGCAGCAGTAGCGGTGTGTATATCTTTTCCGGTAAGAAAGGCTTCACACATATTTACATCGCCACTAATAGCAGCCACAATACGTAACTCAATTTGTGAATAATCGGCACTTATTAAAAAATAATCTTTATTTCTTGGTATAAATGCTTTTCGTATTTCTTTTCCCTTATCGGTTCGTATGGGTATGTTTTGTAGGTTAGGGTTATTACTGCTTAACCTGCCCGTTACTGCTACAGCCTGTGCATACGATGTATGTACCCTGCCTGTTTTTTTATTTATCATTAGCGGCAAGGCATCAACGTAAGTGCTTTTAAGTTTTGTGTATTCTCTAAAAGCTAAAATATCATCTACAATTTTATTTTGTGCAGCTAATTTTAGCAACACATCTTCCCCTGTTGCATATTGGCCTGTCTTTGTTTTTTTGGCTTTTGGGTCTAGTTTTAGTTTATCAAATAATACTTCACCTAATTGTTTAGGGCTTGCTAAATTAAAACGAACACCAGCTTGTTGGTACACACTTTCTTCGGCTGTTTTTGCTTCTCGTTCTAGCTCCTTACTATATTCATTTAAAAATTGTTCATCAATTCGTATGCCTTCAAACTCCATAGCTGCTAATACTTTTACTAAAGGGTTTTCTACTTCGTAAAAAACCTTCTCCACTTCTTTTTCTTTTAGTTGTGGTAGAAACGTATTTTTTAATTGTAACGTAATATCAGCATCTTCGGCTGCGTAGTCTTTTATTTTTTCTAGTTCCACATCTCTCATATTGCCTTGATTTTTTCCTTTCTTTCCAATCAATTCATCAATATGTACAGTAGCATACCCTAAATATTTTTCGCTCAACGCATCCATACTTCTTTTACCATCTGGCTCAATTACATAATGGGCAAGCATGGTATCAAATGTATTTCCCAATAATTCAAAACCGTACCATTTTAATAGTAGCATATCATATTTAATATTTTGCCCTATCCATGTTATAGATTTATTGTTGAATAATTGTTGAAAATTGTTTAGGAGTTTAATACACTCCTCTCTATCTATTGGGCAAGGCACATAATAAGCTTCACCTTTTTTTACAGAAAAGCTTAAGCCAACCAGCTCTGCTTCATTTGCATCAATGCCTGTTGTTTCGGTATCAAAGCAAATTTCTTTTTCACTAGCTAACGTAGCAACTAATTCGTTAATGAGTTGTTGAGTATTTGCTAAAAAATAATGGTGTGGTGTGTTGTTAATGTTTTTATCAACAGGCAAACTATTTTCTTGTACATTGTCGTTGGAGTCTCTAGTAGCTGTTTGGTCTTGTGGTGCCTGCTCCACAACGTTTCCAAACAAATCCATTTGAGCTGTAGTATTTTTTTCACTTTTTGTAGTTGCCTTACTATCTTTATTCCATATTTCGGCAGCTACATTTATATCGTCTCCTAAAATTCTTTTACCTAAGCTTTTAAATTCTAGCTCTTCAAAAATTGCTGTTAAGGCTTCTTTATTCATCTCCTTAATCCTAAAATTTTCTTCATGAAACTCAGCAGCAGGAATGTCTGTAATTATAGTAGCAAGTTTTTTACTTAATAGAGCAAGGTCTTTTCCAGCCAACACCTTTTCGCCTAATTTTCCTTTTATGTTTGCCGCATTTTCTAATACATTTTCTAGTGTGCCATACTCTTTCAATAATTTTGCCGCAGTTTTTTCCCCAACGCCTGGTATGCCCGGAATGTTGTCTACAGCATCTCCCATCAATCCTAAAATATCAATAACTTGATCAATTCTTTCAATATCCCATTTTGCACACACTTCCTTTGGCCCCAATATTTCAAAGTTGCCACCTTGGTATGGAGGCTTATAAATTTTAATATTTTCACTAACCAGTTGTCCATAATCTTTATCGGGGGTTACCATAAAAACTTCGTAACCTTCTTTTTCTGCTTGTTTTGCTAATGCACCAATTACATCATCGGCTTCGTACCCATCAATAGCAATCACAGGAATATTTAATCCTTCAATAATTCTTTTTATATCGGGTACTGCAGCAGAAATATCTTCGGGTGTTTCTTGCCTATTGGCTTTATAATCGGCAAAGTCAGTATGGCGTTCGGTTGCAGCGCTGGTATCAAAACACACGGCCATGTGTGTAGGTTTTTGATTGGTAATTAAATCTATTAAGGTGTTGGTAAAACCAAATTGTGCATTGGTATTACGGCCCTTGCTTGTAATACGTGGATTACGAATAAGGGCATAATACGCCCTAAAAACAAGGGCAAACGCATCTAACAGAAATAATTTTTTTTGCATACCGTAAAAGTAAAAAAAATAGCCCCTATAATGAGACTATTGCTAAATATATTTTTATAAAGAGATTTATTTTACAAGTAAGTTTTTAAAATCTGTACTATCTCCATTAAATACATTAAAGTCAACAAAAGCATCAATGCCATTTACATGCCCTTTTTCACTGTGTTGCCAAATTGTCCAATTACGGGTAATACGGGGTTTATCTTCAACTAAATAATGGGCTACCCAAAGGGGGTAATCATCGAAAACACCAGCTAAATAGGTTTCGTAAAAATCTGCATTGGTATAAATAATTGGTTTTACGTGGTAATAATTTTCAATTGTACTTAACCAATCTTTTACTCGTTGTTGTAAATCGGATTTAGAAGTGCCGTTAATTAATTCAACATCTAACACCGGTGGTAAATCTCCTTTTTGTATAGTTACGGTTTTTATAAATTGTTGGGCTTGTGCTTTACCACTTTTGCTGGCTACAAAAAAATGATAGGCACCCCTAGGTAAACCTTTTTCTTTTGCATTAAACCAGTTTGGCCTAAATGTTCGGTCGGTAGTAGTTGTTCCCTCAGTAGCTTTTATAAATGCAAAACCAACTTTTATATTACGCACTTTCATGGTTTTTACATCATCCCAATCAATGGTGCCTTGGTGGTGGCTAATATCAATACCATGTATAGAAAAATTTACAGGAATATTTATGTCAAAACCGGGGTACCGAATAAACCGAGGCTTATTAAAATAGTTGGAAATAAAATAAGTTGCACAACCCACAACGGTTAAAATTAATAGGTTGATTGCAAAAATTTTTGTTGCAGATTTTTTTTGCTTTGCCAAGGTTAAAAGTAAAAGGGTTTAGCAGTATTACCTTTGTAAAATTGCACTAAAAAAAGAGTTTAAAACTAGTTATATAAAATTATTTTATCATCTTTTTTACATATTTAATGTTGCCCCCCATAATTTTTAAAACATATTGCCCCCCTGCTAAATTACTAGTTGACATATCAACAATAGCCTCGCCATTTAGTAAAACAATATTTTTAGTAGCTACCCTTTGCCCCAAGGCATTATATAAAATTGCGGTAAGGTTTGGTGTACTGGTTATATTATACAACTGGATGGTAAACTTATCTTTAAAAGGGTTGGCACCAACTTTTATGGTATTTGCTGGAAAAGTAACCGCTGGTAATTTAAGGGCAGTATTATTTCTGGTAATTAACCAATAACCTGGGTCAACCAATACTGTATCTGGCACAAAAGAAATGCTTTTTAAAAAGTTTTCGCCGTTACTTTTATTATCTACAATAATTGTTTGCTCTTGGCTTGAATTTTTAAATTTTAAAGCAACCGGTAGTTCAAAAAAACTAACTGAAGAGTGAGAAGTGGTTTGGTCCATTTTAATATTTACCGAACTATTGCCCACCATATTCCAACTTACTCTATAACTTGGATAACCTTGTCCTTTGTACCAGTCGTTAAAAAACTTGGTTAAGTTTTTTCCGCTAGCTTGTTCTAAATGTCTTTTTAAATCGTTTGTAGTGGCAAAGCCGTAGGCTAATGCAGGGTCTTTTTGATAGTTTTTTATAGCGGTAAAAAAAGTATTATCACCTAATATCCAACGAAGCATCATTATCAAATAAGACCCTTTGTAATAGGTAAGCCTACTGCTAAAAATTCTGTTTACACTTGTTGTATCATCTACCCACACACTACCATCGGGGGCAGATGTAACAAAGTTCATTTCATTTCTACGTTCGTTTAACAATGACGAAGTATTTACTGCGTACTTCGTTTCTCTATATAACCTTGTAGCATGAGTAGCAAAACCCTCATTAAGCCAAATATCTTCCCAACTACCGCACGTAATTTTATCACCAAACCATTGATGGGCTAACTCATGGCTTGATAAGTTTTCGGATACATTGTTCATAAAAGATGCTGTTTGATGCTCCATACCACCACCCCAATTAAACTGAATATGCCCATACTTTTCTTTAATAAAGGGATAGTCGCCAAATTTATTATGAAACAATTGCATAGCATAAGTAAGATCTGGTGTACCTGCCTGAAAACTAGCCAAGCTCTCTGGATAACAATAGGTTTGAAAAGGCAAATTTGTTGTGCCTAAAGCAATAGTTTCGTTAAACACACTATAATTGGTAACTGCAAAGCAAACTAAATAGGTAGCAATTGGGTAACGGTGTTTCCAGTGAGAAACTCGTTTGGTACCACCGGCTATTAAGGTTTCGCTTTGCAACATTCCATTACTTGCCCCTTTGTAAGCCACCGGGTTTGTTATAATAATATCAATAGAATCGGGCTTATCATCTAATCCATTTTTACAGGGCCACCAATCTCGGCTACCATACGGCTCACTTAAACTCCACATAACAGGCACATTGGCATGGGTTTCTGTAGCAAATGATCCAAAACCAGTATTGGGCGGTATGCCTTTATAAAAAATACTTACGCTATCCAACACACCAACATTAAGTGTGCTAGTAAAATCTATAGAAACGGTAGTTGGGGTTTGTGTTTTTGTAAGTACATTATTGCGTTGTTTAACGCTATCTACCACCAGCGGATTTAATAAATCTAACACAATATTATTGGTAGCTTTTGTAATAGTAAAATAGATGGTTACCTTACCTGTAATATATCGTATTGCTGGGTTTACTTCCCACTCACATCTATAATATTTTACATCAAAATTTGTACTTGCAAAAGTTAATAAATCTGCATTGCCATTCCCGCCTAATCGGGCAAAAGCCCTTTTTTCATTTTCAATTATAGAATTTAAATCTTTGTCTATAGGTAAAATTTCTTGTGCATTGGTTTGTAAAAATCCAATACATAAAATAAGTAGTAACAATCGCATAATGTAGATATTATATAAAGTAATGAAGTTTTTAAAGTTTTGTGAAAAAGCAATAAAAAAAAGGGGCAACGTTACCTTTACGATCATTTTTCTCTTTTTACCATTTAAAGATAAAACAATTACTTCATATACCCTTGCTGCCAAAGTAGCTTATCCGAGCAACCTTATGAAAAAATAGCATTAGAGTAAATTTCGTTATAAATTTTTTAAGTACATTAAGATACTATGTTATTTTTACAAATAAATTATTTAAAATTGCGATGGCTATTAAAAATATTATACTTGACTTAGGAGGCGTACTCATCAATATTGATTATCATAAAACTATTAAAGCTTTTAATGCGTTGGGTATTTTAAATTTTGATGAAATGTATTCTCAACTAAATGCTAATACATTATTTGAAGACTTAGAAACTGGTCAAATTAGCGAAGAAGACTTTTATTTAGCGATTAAAAAAATTGCACCAATAGAGTTAACTAACCAACAAGTACAAACCGCTTGGAATGCCCTTTTGCTAGATTTTAGACCCAAAAGCATTGCATATTTGCAAACCCTTGCTCAACACTATACCTTGTATTTATTAAGCAATACCAATAGTATTCATCAAGCGGCTTTTGATACAAGCTTTGCAAAAGAATTTAATGGAAAACATATTAATGATTATTTTACCAAAGCGTATTATAGCCATCAAATAAAGTTACGCAAACCAAATAAAAATATTTATGAGTTTGTATTAGCCAATGCCACCTTAAATCCAGCTGAAACCTTGTTTATTGATGATTCAAAAATAAACATACCATCAGCTAATGAAGTAGGAATTTTAACACACCTTTTGTTATCCAATGAAACGATTGAAGAAGTACTCCCTAACCTATTAAACATAAACAAGTAGTTATACTCCATTGTTTACATCTTCAAAATCTATGTAGTCATTTCTTTTTGGCTTTTCGGTACTAGATTGTTTAGGTGGAGTGGTAAAGTTATTTTCTTGCTGCATTTGGTCATTCATTTTTTGCTGCATTTCTCCAACCTTTTTTTTAACCTGCGAAGTAGCGTTGTAGACAGGAATAATAAATTCAAAAATTAATTTGTACAACAGGTACAAACCAAGCAATAAAAAAAGTGTTTTAAACATAATAACGCAAAGGTATAAAACCCCTTAATTGCTAGTTGTTAAAATAGTACAAACGGAAAAAGAAGTAATGAATTACTAAAATATTAACAATTTTGATTGTTTATAGGACTAAAGTTTTGCCATATCGCATTCATTTAGTACATTTGCATTACATAATGAAATAACAGAAGGGAACCTAACAGTTCCCTTCTTCTTTTTTAATGAGTACAGATACAGCCATAGAAACGGTAGAAAACCTAATACAACCCTTATTACAAGAGGATGTTTTTTTAGTATATATAAAAATAAAGCCAACCAATAACTTTAAAATTTATATAGATGCCGATGGTGGATTGCCGTTGGAAAAGTGCATAAAAATAAATAGAGCTTTATATAAGCAAATGGAAGAAATGGGGCTATATCCCGATGGAGATTTTTCGTTAGAGGTTTCTAGCCCAGGAATAGACGAACCATTAAAGCTAATACGCCAATACATAAAAAATGTTGGCAGGTTTATAGAAGTTGTAAAACTAGATGAAACTAGGCTTGAGGGGAAGCTTTTAGAGGCAAATGAAGAAAAAATTAGTATAGAAATAACTGAAGGAAAAGGAAAAAAAATGACTATAAATCAGCTAGAAGTCTCTATTTCCGACATAAAACAAACAAAAGTACAAGTTAAATTTTAATTATATATCAAAACCCCAAGTTGGAGGGGAAGTTGCTAAAAAGCAAAAAATAACCAACAAGGAATATGGCAAGTATAAATTTAATTGACTCGTTTCAAGAGTTTAAGGAGGCCGAAAACATTGATCGTCCTACGCTAATGAAGGTAATGGAAGACGTATTTAAAACACTTATTCGTAAAAAATACGGAAGTGATGAGTGTTTTGACGTAATTGTAAACGACCAAAAAGGCGATTTAGAAATTTTTAGACGAAGAACAATTGTTGACGATGACGATTTATACAACACTCTTACCGAAATTGAATTAAAAGATGCTCGAAAAATTGAACCAGATTATAACGTTGGTGAGGAATTGTACGAAGAGGTAGATATCCAAAAAGAATTTGGTAGAAGAGCAATATTGGCTGGTAAGCAAACCCTTGCTGCCCGTATTAACGATCTTAAAAAGAACATCTTAATAAAAAAATACGAAGATAGAGTAGGGGAAATTGTTAGTGGGGAAGTTTATCAAGTATGGAAAAAAGAAGTATTAATTTTAGATGAAGAAGGCAACGAAATGTTGTTACCTAAGTCAGAACAAATACCTTCGGATTACTTTAAAAAAGGCGAAACCGTTCGTGGCGTAGTAAAAAAGGTAGAGTTAAAAAATAGTCAAGCTATTATTATTATATCCAGAACAAGCCCAAGCTTTTTAGAAAAACTATTAGAAATAGAAGTACCAGAAATATTTGATGGCTTAATAGTGGTTAAAAAAATAGTAAGAGACCCTGGCGAAAGAGCAAAAGTAGCTGTAGAAAGTTATGACGATAGAATTGATCCAGTAGGTGCTTGTGTTGGTATGAAAGGTAGCCGCATCCACGGTATCGTACGAGAATTAAAGAATGAAAATATTGATGTTATTAATTGGACGGCAAATACACAATTACTTATTCAACGCTCCTTAACACCTGCAAAAATTACAAGCATGGATGTTGATATGGAAGCCAAACGAGTTAGTGTATATTTAAAACCCGACCAAGTTTCTTTAGCCATTGGCCGCCGAGGAGTAAATATTAAATTAGCAAGTGAGCTTACGGGTTTTGAAATAGATGTGTTTAGAGATAACGAAGGCGAAGCTGAAGAGTTTGATATTGATTTGGATGAATTTACAGATGAAATAGAACCATGGATAATTGAGGAATTAAAAAGAGTAGGTTGCGATACAGGCCGCTCTGTATTAGAGTTAAGTGCAGAAGAATTAGAGCGTAGAACCGATTTGGAAAAAGAAACTATAGCAGAGGTTCGTAAGATTTTAACAGAAGAGTTTGGAAAAGAATAGTTTGAACAAAAAGTAAAAAAGTTAATCGTTAGTGGTTTAAAAGGGCCTCTAACAAAAATAAAATATGTCAGAATTAAATACACCAAGGTTAATGGCAGCTGCCAAAGAGTTTAACATAGGGAAGGATACCCTTGTAGACTTTCTTGTATCTAAAGGTTTTAATAACGATGATTTAAAACCCACCGCTAAGCTTACAGAGCCTATGTACAGGGTTTTACAATCGGAGTTTCAACAAGATAAAGCAGCAAAAGAAAAAGCAGAAAAAGTAGAGTTGATAAAAACCGGAGGCTCATCTGAACCTAAAAAGAAAAAGGACGAACAAGATCTCTCCATAAAGAAAAAAGAAACTGTTGTTGTAGTAACAACTCCTGTAGAAGAGTCAAAAGTTGAAGAAGAAAAGCCAAAGCCTGTAGTAATTGAAAAAGCAGAAGTAAAGGCAGAAAAAAAAGTAGAGGAGAAAAAAGAAAAACCTAAGGCTAAAGAACAACGTGCTGAAGTTACTAACATTGAAGCCCCAAAAATTTTAGCCACTATAGATTTAGATGCAATAGACTCATCTACCCGACCAAAAAAAGCGGCAAAAAAAGAAGAGCCAAAAGATAAGGCTAAAGTAGAAGAACCAAAAAAAACGGTAAAAAAAGCGGAACCAAAAAAAGAAGAAGTTAAGGTAGAAGAAAATATAAAGAAGCAAGAGCCTAAAATAGAAGAAACTGAAAAAGTAGATTTACCACCAGTAATTGAAAATATACAGGCAGATAAATTATTGGGCCCCAGAATTTTAGGAAAAATTACGTTACCTGTTGATAACGATACAAGGCCAAAAAAAGATAACGACGATAGGCACAAGCGTAAACGAATTCCAATAGCTAAAAAACCAGGACAAGCTCCAGGACAACAAGGCGCTGGTGGTCAACAACCGAGTACAGGAACAGGCGGTGGCTACCAAGGTGGACAAAATAGAGGGACAGCAACAGGCGGAGGCTACCAAGGTGGACAAAACAGAACTGCAGGAACAGGTGGGGGTTACCAAGGTGGACAAAATAGAACTGCAGGAACAGGTGGAGGTTACCAAGGTGGACAAAATAGAGGTGCGGCAACGGGTGGTGGCAATAGATTTAATAAAACAGGTTCAAATACAGGAGCTGCACGTCAAGATAAAGTAATAGACGCCAAAGAAATTCAAGATAAATTAAAAGAAACACAAGCAAAATTAGCAGGGGCAGGTGGAAGAGGAAAAAGCCTTAAAGCTAAATACCGTAAAGCTAAAAGAGATGAGCATGCAGAAATAGCAGGTGCAGATAGTGGTGTAGATAATAAACTACAAGTAACTGAGTTTATTTCGGTAAGCGAATTAGCTGGTTTAATGGATGTAAGCTTTGCCGATATCATTAGCAAGTGTATGAGTTTAGGAATAATGGTATCGATTAATCAGCGTTTAGAGGCCGACGTTATTGAGATTGTGGCAAGCGAATTTAATTTTGAAGTAGAATTTATTGGAGTTGACGATGCTGCAGAATTAGAAGTTTCCGAAGAAGAAGATAATGAAGAAGATTTAGAACTAAGAGCACCAATTGTAACTATTATGGGTCACGTAGATCATGGTAAAACATCTTTACTAGATTATATACGACACACAAATGTAATTGCAGGTGAGGCAGGAGGAATTACACAACATATAGGCGCTTACGAGGTAACGTTAAAGGATGGACGAAATATTACATTCCTAGATACACCAGGCCATGAGGCGTTTACAGCAATGAGAGCAAGGGGTGCAAAGGTTACTGATATATCTGTAATTGTTGTAGCTGCAGATGATGCAGTAATGCCTCAAACTAAGGAAGCCATATCTCATTCTCAAGCTGCAAATGTTCCAATGATTTTTGCTATTAATAAAATAGATAGAGACGGCGCTAATCCAGAAAAAATTAAAGAGCAATTAGCTAGTATGAATATATTGGTAGAAAGTTGGGGAGGTAAATATCAAAGTCAAGAAATTAGTGCAAAACAAGGATTAAATATTGATGCTTTATTAGAAAAAATATTATTAGAAACAGATATTTTAGAGTTAAAGGCTAATCCAAAAAAACAAGCAAACGGTACAATTATTGAAGCGTCGTTAGATAAAGGTAGAGGATATGTAGCCACCATTTTAGTACAAAATGGTACACTAAAGCAGGGTGATATGATTGTAAGTGGACAGTTTTTTGGTAAAGTAAAAGCCATGTATAATGAGCGTAATTTACGAGAAGAGGTGGCTCCACCAAGTACCCCTGTATTAATTTTAGGTTTAAATGGAGCACCACAAGCTGGTGAAACATTTAAAGTATTTACCGACGAAGCCGAAGCAAGAGAAACTGCTTACAAACGTGGCCAAATTTTACGAGAGCAAGGTATGAGGGCTAAAAAACATATTACATTAGATGAAATTGGTCGTCGTTTAGCATTAGGAAACTTTAAAGAATTAAATGTAATTATTAAAGGCGATGTGGATGGATCGGTAGAAGCATTAAGCGATAGTTTACAAAAATTAAGTACCGAGGAAATTGTAATACGAGTAATACATAAAGCGGTAGGTGCCATTAGCGAAAGTGATGTAACCTTAGCAAATGCATCAGATGCAATTATTATAGGCTTTAACGTAAGGCCAAGTATGCAAGCTGCCAAGCTTGGTGAGCAAGAAGGTATTCAAATAAAACTATACTCTATTATTTACAACGCTATTGAAGAAATTAAGAGTGCAATGGAAGGTTTATTAGAACCAACAGTAGAAGAAAAAATATTAGCTAACGTAGAAATAAGAGAAACCTACAAATTTGATAAAGCTACGGTGGCAGGATGTTTTGTGTTAGATGGAAAAATGGCTCGTAACAACCGAATTCGTATTGTACGAGACGGTATTGTAATATTTACAGGTGAGCTAGGTAGCTTAAAGCGCTTTAAAGATGATGCTAAAGAAGTAACCACAAGCATGGAGTGTGGTTTAACAATACGCAATTACAACGATATTAAAATTGGAGATATTGTAGAAGCATTTGAAGAAATTGAAGTAAAACGAACACTGTAATTTTTTGTTAAAAGCCACAACTATTGTGGCTTTTAACATATGTAAAATATAATTTTGAAGATTGAAAGCCGCAGAGACGCAAAGTCGCAGAGGAAATTATTCTCTAAATCTGTAGGTTAAAAAGCAGTAAAAGAGAGACATATCAAAACTCAGCATCTCTCCGCCTCTGCGGTAAAAAACATAACAACAATGAAACAACTTTTCTTATTTCTTATTTTAACTTTTTCATCTATCATTTCTATTGCACAACCCCAACGTGTAATTGCAGATAAAATTATTGCTGTAGTTGGCGATAAAATTATTTTACAAAGCGATATTGAAAATAGTATGAATGATATGGTACGCCAAGGAATGGAGTTGCCACCAAATGCTAAATGTTTAGTGTTGGAGCAAGCTATGGGTGTAAAAGCATTGGTACTACAAGCACAAAAAGATTCGCTACCAATAACAGAGGAAGAGGTTGAAACCGAAATAGACAACCAAATACGAGGGTTTATTGGGCAGTATGGCTCAAAAGAAGAATTAGAAAGAGTGGCAGGTAAAACAGTGTATCAATTAAAAGAAGATTTTAAAGACGGCTTTAAAGATAGAAAACTTGCACAGTTAATGCGTAATAAAGTAGTTAGCGATATTCGCATTACGCCAAACGAAGTAAAAGTTTATTACGATAAAATTCCAAAAGACAGTTTGTTTTTATATGAAAGCGAAGTAGAAATAAGTCAAATTGTAACCTACCCCAAAGCAAGCAGAGAAGCGGAAGAGTATGCTATAGAACAATTAAAATTATTCAAAGAACAAATTGAATCTGGGAAAAAAGAATTTGCAAAAGTAGCAAGCTTGTATACGCAAGACCCTGGAAGTAAAGAAACAGGGGGTAAATACGAAATAAATAGAAATAGTAAAGAGCTTGATCCTGTTTGGTTAAACAAAGCCTTTACACTTAAAGAGGGGCAAATTACTAATCCATTTAAAACCCGTTTTGGCTACCATATTTTAAAATTAGATAGTCGTGCTGGAGATGACGCCGTAGTTCGACATATTTTAATAATACCCGAAATAACTAAAGACGATTTAAAAAAAGGCTACGATAAGCTTGATTCAGTAAGGGCAAAATTGTTAACAGGGGCACTAACCTTTGGAGAAGCTGTAAATAAATATAGCGACGACGAAGGAAGTAAATTTAATGCAGGAGCCATTAGCGGAAGAGATGGAAGTAATTACTTAACCATCGATCAATTAGATCCAATATTAGTAACTATGCTTAAAGATTTAACGGTTGGGCAATTTTCTCAACCAACAGAGTTTGAAGACGAAAGAAAAAAGAAGGGACAACGAATTGTATTTTTAAAAACAAAATCAACACCGCATAGAGAAAATTTAAAAGATGATTACGATAGAGTAGCAACAAGGGCACTAGAAGAAAAAAAGAATGATATTTTAGAGGCTTGGTTTACAAAAAAAATACCAACCTACTATATAAAAATTGATGAGGAATTTAAGAATTGTCCCGAAATGAAAAAATGGTTAATAGGAGTTGAAGTAAAAAAATAATAACAAAGAAAATAATTTTAAAACGTTCCGTTATACCAGCGGAACGTTTTACTTTTATATACTTCAATTTGCGACCTTTGGAAAATAGGTGCAGTTAAGTATAAGAACTAAACAAAAAAAATGATTGAAAAAAAACAATTAATAACCAATAAAGAAGAAAATGCAATACTTATAGGTTTGGTAACTAAAGATCAAACCGAGCAACAAGTAAATGAATATTTAGATGAGTTAGCTTTTTTAGCAGAAACCGCTGGAGCATCTACCGTAAAAAGATTTACCCAAAAACTACCCCACCCGGATAGTAAAACATTTGTAGGTAAGGGAAAACTAGAACAAATAAAACAATTCATCTTACTAAAAGGTAATATACAATTAGTAATTTTTGATGATGAGTTAACGGGTTCTCAAATACAACATATTGAAGAAGCGTTAAAAGTAAAAACAATTGATCGTAGCGATTTAATACTAGATATTTTTGCTAGCCGAGCTAAATCTGCACAAGCAAAAACGCAAGTAGAGTTAGCACAATATCAATATATTTTACCAAGGCTACGAGGCATGTGGAAGCATTTAGAAAGGCAAGGTGGTGGCGTAGGTACAAGAGGGCCAGGCGAAACAGAAATAGAAACTGATAGACGTTTAGTAAAAGATAAAATAAGCTTACTACGTAAACGCCTACTCGAAATTGACAAGCAAGCATTTACCCAGCGAAAAGATAGAGGCGAGTTTATACGAGTGGCATTAGTAGGTTATACCAACGTAGGTAAATCTACCTTAATGAATGTGCTTAGCAAAAGCGATGTGTTTGCCGAAAATAAATTATTCGCAACATTAGATACTACAACAAGGAAAGTAGTATTTGAACAAACACCTTTTTTATTAAGCGATACGGTAGGTTTTATTCGTAAGCTACCCCACCATTTGGTAGAGAGTTTTAAAAGCACCTTAGATGAAGTAAGAGAAGCAGATGTGTTGTTACACGTAGTAGATATTTCTCACCCACAATATGAGGAACAATTATCTGTGGTAAATAAAACATTAGCTGAGTTGGGAAGTGCCGAAAAACCAACCGTAACTATTTTTAATAAAATGGATGCGTTTATAAAAAATACCTTTGATGAGTGGTTAGAGGAAGATGTTAAAAAAGAACTCTTAAACGATTTAAAACAACGTTGGCAAAACGAAACAAAAGGGAGCTGTGTGTTTATATCTGCGTTAGAAAAACAAAATATTGATTTGCTCCGACAAACCATTTTAAATGCAGTTAGAGAGATGTATCAAATTCGGTATCCGTATAGGGCAGAATTTTTTTATTAAATGGAATAGTTTGTCATTTCAACGAAGGAGAAATCTATAAATGAGCCAATTAAAATTACAATCACTTTCAATTTTTTATGTTGATAAAATGGCACAAAATAGCCGAAGATATTTCTGAGTTAAGTACCTTAACCGAAATTGAAATTGCTAATAAAAAAATATGTGTGGCTATACACAATGAGGTGCTTTTTGCCTGTGCAGCTAAATGCCCCCATGCAAGCGGTGTAATGGCAAATGGGTTTATAGATGCGTTGGGTAACATTGTGTGTCCCCTTCATCGATATAAATTCAATCTAAAAAATGGCCTAAATGTAAGTGGCGAAGGTTATTTCTTAAAAACTTACCCTATTGAACATAGAAAAGAGGGTATTTTTGTAGGCTTTAAGCAAAATAGTTTCCTTTAAACACACAAATAGCAGTGTATTTTTTTTCTAAAAAAATAAAAAGCCTTATTTTTGCAATCCGCTTTTAAAAAGTGGTAAATTCCTCAATAGCTCAGTTGGTTAGAGCATCTGACTGTTAATCAGAGGGTCTCAGGTTCAAGTCCTGATTGGGGAGCCATAATGGACAAGAGACTAGAAATAGTCTCTTTTTTATTTTTAGAATCTTCCAAAACCTTACTGGTATTGATTAAAACCTGAACAGGTACCGAGAAGGGGGTGGTTGCAACTCTTCCTTTTTCCAAAACGACTTTTTCTGAAAAGATGCAACTAAGAATCTTCTTTTTGGTCTTCCCATCGGACTTCCTGTAAAATGACAGGATGTTTTCCATCATAGGTATTTCCTTGTTGATATAGTTCTTATATGGGGTCATTCCATTGGTTAAACCCTCTAACTTGGTCTTATATGAAAGAAGGTCTTTGTCGATACCTTTCTTCATATCTTGGTAGTCCTGTGGGGTAATTTCATCGTCAAGAAGTCTCTTTTGTAAATTTGATTTACGACCTTCTACCTTCTCAATTTCCTTTTTCAATTTTTCAATGTCACTTTTCCTTGAAAGGTCTTCCCGGTCAAATAACTTCTCTAATATTTTATTGTATAGAGTTTTGATTGTTGATGCAGTCACTGATATATGGGATAAAACATCCTCAATACTATTATGAACATCCTCAACACGATGTCTTTGTTTTTTATCACATTTGGCACACAAGTAATAATGATGGATTGTACCACTACCACCTCTGGCACCATAAGCGGTTAAAGATGTTTTTGAACTGGACACATCAAATGTCCTTTTAACGGATACAAATCAGATTTATCATCGTGGAATTTCATATTCCTCTTACGACCTTTAAGAACATCGTTTGCTTGTTGGAATAATTCATCTGAAATTAATCTAGGAACGAATTCAAGTTTTAAATCCAGTTATGACACCTATGCAAGTGGTAGGGTAGAACCAAAGTTTGGTTTATATTTATTTATTATTTCTTCAATTGCATTTATTATATTTACAATAAAATTAATTAAAAACAAAAAGAATAAAGTCTAAATAACTTTTATAAAAAAATTTTAATGAAAAAAAATCGATTTCATCCTATTTTAATAATAGTAATTTCATTTTTTTTATACCAACCGACACACGCCCAAGATTTAATTCCATATTTAAATAAAAACGGCAAGTATACATATATCAACAAAAAAACTCAAATAAAGGAATTTGATAAAGAGTTTTGTAGGGCAGAATTCTTTGAGAAAGGTGTTGCTCTAGTTGAAATTCCTAATGATTCAAAAAGGAAATACATAAATCGTAGCGGAAAAATTATTTCCCAAGAATATATGGATGTTCAAGCTGGAGAAGAATTGTTTCTTGTTAAAACCGATAATAAGTTGTACGGCTTTTGCGATAAAGAAGGCAAGGTGGTCATTCCAATAACATATTCTAAAGCAAGTCCCTTTAAAGATGGATTAGCTGCTGTAAAAAAAGATAAAAAATGGGGGTATATTGACAAAACTGGCGCAATAAAGATTCCTTTTAAATTTGACTGGGCTTCTGATTTTGACTCTGGTATGGCGAAAGTTCGTATTGGAAATTGGTCAAACAGAACTGATAAGTACGGATATATTGATAAAACTGGAAAGCCAGTAATACCAATAATATATACTTATTTAGATGACTTTCATGAGGGGTTAGCTACTGCTGATAAGAGTGGTTATGACCCGAATAGTATGACCAAAGGGTTTATCAACCGTGTAGGTCAAGTAGTAATTCCGTTTAAGTTTTCTTCTTGTTATTCCTTTTCAAATGGATTAGCAACAGTTAAAGATTCAAAAAAGGGTTTCATATTTATTGACAAGCAAGGAAAATTTGTATTAAATGCAGATAGTTTAGGTTTAGGCAGGTATTTTAAATCAGGATTAAACCACATAAGAAAAAATAATAAAACTGGCTTTATTGATGAATCGGGTAAAATTATTATTGAACCAATTTATGACGGAGCGACTGAGTTTAATCAAGGATTCTCAATAGTTAAAATAAACGAAAAATACGGAATAATAGATACAAGAGGTAGAGTCATAATTCCAATTTCATATGAAAGTATTTATGATACAAAAATTGAAGGAGTATTTTCGACATATAATGGAAAAAAATACTATTTTGACATCAGTGGAAAAGAGTATAAAGATGAAGGTGAAATTACCTCTTCATCTGACTGTATTGGAAAATAATTGAATTTCGTAATAAATTATAAAACCAAATAAATAAAAATGAAAAAAGTAACAACCCTTTTTGCAGCATTTGTTTTTTTTACAATTTTTTTCACAAGTTGTAGTAGTAAAAAAAATGACAGTAATTCATCATCATCAACTGAATCAACTACTCCTAGTTGGACTTGCAAAAATTGTGGCGGACACTCATATCACAATCATGAAACAGTTACAGATATGAAAGTTTGTAATTCTTGTGGAGTAGGAAATTAATTTTAATTATAAACAAAAAATGAAAAAATGAAAAGACTAATGCTATTTTTTGTTATTGTTAGTGCATTGTCATCCTGCTCAAAGATAAGTGGCAAATATTCACAATTCAACGAAGGGTGGCTTGGCACTCAAAACTCTCTTTCAAACTATGACTTTGGAAGTTTCGGAAGTGTCACATACATGAATAGCACCTCTGGTTCAAGGTCTTCCAATAGTTACTATTCTTCTAAAGGAAAGTATAATATTGAAGGAAATAAGGTAGTTTTAAATTTTGGTGGTAGTGACCGAATATTAACAATCAGTGATGATAATAATGTTTTGACTGATGCAGAAGGAAATAAATACAAAAAAAGAGATTAACAGAATTAGTTCTGTCTTTAATTGATTAAAGTTGCAACTTTCTTCATTAAGGGGAGCAAATACAGTAAAGGGTTTCAGTAAATGAAACCCTTTTTTTATTTTAAATTACGTCACATTTACGTCACAAAGTTGTTTTAAGCCCCTACTATTTACCTATTTATTACGCTACAAATAAGGTACAATACCTTTCAGTAAATTTACTTTTGAGGGATTTGATAACAATAAATAGTTTACATTTATTAAAATTAAAACAATATGAAAAAGTTATTAATTATTCCAATGTTATTTATGTGTAGTATGGTAATTGGACAAACCTACAATTCAGATTCAATAATAGGCAAACCTATTAGAATAAGAAACCTTGAGGTTGCACAGAATGATTTCCCTAAAGAGATGACTTGGTATGATGCAAAAAAAGCTTGTACTGATTTAGGTAATGGTTGGAGGCTACCGACTAAAGATGAACTTAATTTATTGTATATAAACAAGGATAAAATTGGCGGTTTTGCAGATTACTACTATTGGAGTTCCACCGAGTACAATAATAGCTACGCGTGGATACAGGACTTCGATGGTGGCAAACAGTACGACGACTACAAGAGCGACAAATACTATGTTCGGGCTGTTCGGGCTTTTTAACTATTTATCAATTTAACTATTTTTAATTACCGCATAGCGGTCGATTTTAAAAACAAAACAATATGAAAAAGTTATTAATTATTCCAATGTTATTTGTAACAACAATTACAAACGCACAAGAATATAAATTAGAAGAAAAAACTGTTACAGGTGTTTTTGAAGTTAAAGAAAAAACGAAATCAGAAATTTTTGCATCGATAAATAAATGGGTTTCGATAAATTATAATTCCGCAAAAAATGTTGTTCAAATGAACGATTTAGAATCAGGCACGATTATTATTAAAGGAATTAACGAAGTAAGTTATAAAAACTCGATGAAAGAACTTTATCCAAACAATAAATATGTTAAAGAATATGAAAGAACCAAATTCAATCATTTAATAGAGATTAATATTAAAGACAATAGGTTTAGAATTATTTACAAAATAACAGATATTGCAACAGATGATATTGGCTATAATTCTTTAACCTTTAATTGTATTGGTTTTGATGGAATAAATGAAAACGCAATTATGGAATATAATGACAAAATGGAAGGATTACTAAAACAAGGAATGATTGGGAAAGAAAAACGCGAAAAGTTCAGATCTTTATCAAAACCAATGTTTGAAGGATTAAGTAATAGTATTGTAACTGACATAAAATCAACAATGCAATCTATTGAAAAATCAATAACCGAAACTACTAAAGACAAGTGGTAAACAAATAAAAACATCCCGCCGAGGCCTGTTCTGTGACCAGCCGACAAAGGAAATGTTGGTCTTTTTTATGGGAATAACAACTAAACACTTATCTTCAAAATAGAATTATGATTTAATTCTTCCACCTAGGTTCGTAGGGTTACGAACCAGGGGTTGGGTAATGATAGCAGAAACAAAACCCGATACGAAAGTGTCGGGTTTTTGTGTTTAATCAAACTTAATAAAAATTGTTATTTCAAGATAGTCAACCCAAATACGAGCCATTTTTATAACTACTACTTAATTACTAAAAATACATCAGTACCATTTTGCTCTTTTTCTAGCGGTGTCCATTTTTTTGTATCTGCTTCATAAAATGCTTTGTAAACTATTTTGGCAGCAATATCAATTTTTAATTTCGTAGCATAAAACATAGTATTACTAGGTTCAGGATTAACTTCTAACAAAGTAATTGAATTATTATCGGCAGCAGTTAGTTTAAAATTTTTCTCTTCTTTTGGAAATTTGTCTTTTAAATTTATTGCTTCTTGAACATAATGCCATTCATTTACACCTATTTTATTTAAGGCAAAATCCTGATTCATCAATTCATTTTTCCATACTATACTTGATACAGTAGTACCTTTTATTGTTTCGTCAATATCTACAACATCAGCTTCTTCTAATGCAACCTCATTACTATTTGCATTCACAAATAAAAACTTTTGTGTAGAAGTTTTCCCGTTTTGTAAAGCGGTTACTTTTTTGGTAGTCAAATCAATTTTTAAATTAACGTCGAATTCTTTTTGTTCAAGCGTAATTGAATTCATGTCAGCATTAAGTACAATAAAACCCTTTATTTCAGTAGTACTTCCATCGGCATCTTTTTGTGTCATTTTCCATTCTGACTCTTTAAACTTTTGAAAGGTTGTATTCAAATTATCCATTTTCAAGTTAATTGTTGTAACAGTCTTACCTGTTACTTGTCCAAAAGAATGTAGGCTTAACAATAATAAAAATGCACTTAATATTTTTTTCATAGTATATCTGTTTTAATTACTTATAGATTTAAATAATAATTTTAACTGAGTTTCATTATTGTGCCTTTTTTTTACCCTTTCTATATAAGTAGATAAATAAAGGTACAATTACAGCAAATAAAGATATTGATAGGATAGGTCTATAAAATAACCATGCGATAGAAATAGTGGTTAAGATTAAAATTAAACCTAAAATAACAGATAAGATGCCTGTCCCAAAATTTGCTATAGATCCTAATATTGGCAAAACATCCATGATAACGCTTATTGGTTTTAATATTAAAATAAGTCCAATAATACAAAGCACGAGTCCTAAACCTCTCAATATCCAAGTTTGTGAACTGTTCTCTTTTAAGGCTAATTTTATCATATTATCTGCTGATACTGTTCCATAGGCTAATTTTACTATTTTAGTACCGTTTTCACCAATATAAGGAGATAACGTACCTTTTAATTGCTGAGCAATAATACTTACCATTTCTGGTGCGTATGCTACTTGGAATAAAATTTTCATATCTCCTATTTCTGGGTCATCATTTATTTTTCCACTTCCTAAATAAATAGTATTTGATGAAATCGTAAAGGTTTTATTATATAAGTTAGAGTCTATAATGTAGTCTTCAAATTTATCAATTTGCTGTAACAAAGGACCTGTTAAATCAAAGGAGCCAACTTTAACATTTTGTGCCATAGTGATAGTGTCTCTGTATGGAAAGTCGCATTTATTTAGATGACCTTCTTCAATTTTAAATCTACTACTATTAGTAGGCTCAGAAACCCATTTTTTCGTATAACTATATTCTGTAATTACTTTTTCGCTTCCGCCTAATTCTTTTTCAGTCCGCTCGGTTGTACTTTCTACCCATTGATAAATGAGTACTTTTCTACTTAATGCAATTGCATTCGTTGCTATTCCAAATTCATCGTCAATTAATGTATCAGCGGTTTCAACTTTACTAGATAAATGAACTAGTTTATTTTCATTTGCAGGTAATGGGGTATCACTCTTTACGCTAATAATATCTTTATTCCCTTTTTTTAAATCATTTTCGGTACGAATAGAATTTCCTTCATTCCACCAAACCAAAAAAAAGGAACCTAAGAAAAGGATGATTCCAAAAAGTACCCCCACAAATGAGCTCATTATTCTACTTCCCCAAGAATTTCTTGTTACTTCTGTGTATTTGTTATTCATAATAAGTTTTTTAAAAACCAAATGGCATTATCAAAAAAAATCGCCTTTTAGAAAATGTATGAAAACATCTAAAAGGCGAATTGATTATAGTATTCAAATAATATTAGTGGTCACCATGTTCATCATCATCATCCTCAGGCTCGAATTCTTCTCCTACTTTTTTACCAAAAACCTCCACCATTTCTTCTTCCTCTTCTTCTTCTGAATCATCAACATCTACATCATGATCCATGTGTAATTTATACAAGTGATTGTGATGATCATGTTTATCGATAGTATACATGTAGTATTCGCCTTCTTTAACGTCATACACTTTCAAGTGCATAGTTTCATCTGGAGCAATAAAATGTTGCTTACCAGTAAAATGACCATGATGCCATTTTACATGGTCTCCTTTAACTTCTGCAACCCAAAAATCATCAATGTAAAACTTAGTTTTGTTGTGAATATCAAACTCCCATTCTTCAGAACTATTTTTAACAAGTTTAATATCTAGTTTAGGATTGGTTACATTAACTTTTGGTAAGTTAAAAGAGGACATTAACAAAATTGCAAAAAATGCATACAAGATTTTTTTCATATTTTTTTATTTCAAAAATAGTAGTTTTTTTCTTTTTTCAAATTAATTCATGTTAATTTTTTATTATCGTTTAATAAATAATAAAAATAAATAAATAGTAAACAAATGTATTTAAATTTATATTTAAGCGTTAAGATAACTGCCTCAACATCTTCCACCTAGGTTCGTAGGGTTACGAACCAGGGCTTGAGCTTTTTACTTTTTAATAAAATTGTTTCTATACAAACTAAAAAACATATTTAGATAATTTTAAATTAATATTCTAGTTATATTTCATTTCTAATTTTCATGTAAATTAAGAAATAAAAATGGCCTCCCGAACCATTTCTCTGAAAGATATTTATAATCTATTTCCAAAAAATAGAATAATGGATACTCTACCATTGATTAAAGTTGAACTTATTGTTGAAATAAGTTTTGAAACATTTGGGCAGGTAAAATACACTGATGAAAATGGAAGACCATGGATTAAAGAATTTATTGGGAATAGGTGGTTAAAAGAAATATTTTTAAAGCAACCAAAGGAAATTAAATTAAGCGTTTTTGTAAATAATCAGTTTTTGGAGAAAGGAAGGTATGTCAGTTTAATAAAAAAAATAGATGATGAAGTTGTTGATCAAAAAGAATTTCAGTTATCTGGAGATAAATTATTTGAAGGATGGTTTAAACTGGGTTAGTAAATTACCCAAATAAAAGGGGTCTCATAGATATTAGACAAAGCGGGGAGTGTTTCTACATTCCCTTTTTTATTCTCTGTGTCATGAAAACACCCCCTCATCCCGGTCTCGCTAGATGAAAATTAAGGACCTAAGTTAAATCGTGGGTCCTTTGCTTCGTGAGGTTTGAGTGAGGTTTTGAAAACATAACGGGGCCTTAATAGTTGGAAAGGTTTATAATTGAAAACATTATCTTATTTTCAACCATAAAACATTAATATGGAAGTACATCACCCACACCACCCAACACATAAAAAGAAATGGTCTGAATACATTATTGAATTTATAATGTTATTTACAGCAGTAACTCTGGGATTTTTTGCTGAAAATGTAAGAGAACACAAAATCATGATTGAACGTAAAGATAAAAACTTATTTTCTATTTTACAAGATTTGAAACAAGATTCAATTTTTATTGAGAGTACAATTAAGTATTCAGATAATGGCATACGATATTTTCAAAAGTTAAAAGCTAAATTATATAAATTTCATGATAATGAATTAAGCGAAAATGAATTCATTAAATTTACTATGGATAATGTTGATAGTTCGTATGTCAATCAAACAGCTTTCCTAAATAGTTCTTCCTATAAAAATATGATTGCTACTGGTAATTTAACTTATGTTGAATCTAAGGACCTAAAGTGGAAGCTATCTAATTATTATGAAACATGGAATAAAAGAATTGAGGCAAATGGGGAAGGAGTAGATAAGACAACTGAATTGTTAATTCAGGAACATCTTCCAATAAGAAACTATTATTTTAAGCATATTTTAGATAGTCTTAATACCGATGTATCAAAAGCCAATTATAAAAGATTTTATTTTAAGGTTAAATTAATTCGAGATAAATTACTTGATGAGAATTTAATTATACAAATAAATATAATTGAAGCTAGATTATTAGATTACAGTAAAAAAATTAAAATTTTCAAAGATTTTAATAATGAACTTATAGAGATATTATCTAAAAAAGATACGCACTAATTGTATAAATATTTAAACAAATGAAACATCTAATCATCGCATTACTATTTCTCCCAATGATTTCTTTTGGACAAAATCCCAAAATAAAGGATTTTAAAATCACTATACTTTCCACAATGCTTTCTGATTTCCATACAGGTGAGTGGGGATTTTCAGCAATGATTGAAGTTGATGGGGAAAGAATTTTATTTGATGCCGGTTCAAAAGAAAATACAGTTCTTCAGAATGCAAAAGAATTAAATATCAATCTTGATAATATTGATAATATTTATTTAAGTCACAATCATAAAGACCATACAGGGGGTCTAATAACGTTAAAAAAGGAATATCCCAACTCCTTTAAAAACGC
>Ga0209443_1000404_pt1 | contig 28934 bp, 24 predicted proteins | sample LauGreBMM110DCMD_2_FD_187571 | JGI IMG/M metagenome (GOLD analysis project Ga0209443, IMG submission 187571) | Freshwater lake microbial communities from Lake Michigan, USA - Su13.BD.MM110.DCMD (SPAdes) (version 2) | ecosystem: Environmental > Aquatic > Freshwater > Lake | place: Lake Michigan... | reverse complement strand
TAATTATTCTCGTTTTTCTCGCCGAGTTTATTTCCATTTATTTCCATTTTATTTCCATCCTTACTGACTAAATGTTTACGAGTAGACAGATGTCTAGTCCAATCTGATATATATGAGCATTTATAGTGACATATTTCACAATAATATTTTGACTCGTTTTTCTCGTAAAACTCGTTTTCCGCGATTTCCATTATATTTCCTAAAGAAAAGTTTTTAATATTTAGTTTAAAAATATTTAAATTTTATCGTAACACTTTTATAATTATTTTTTTGGTACTCAGATGCTAATTTTCAATTATGGTCTCACAATTATATTATTTCCATAAAGTATCCAAGGATTTCAAAAATGGACAAAAATAAATGTCCAAAATTGAAAACTGAAAAAAACTTTACTCGAAAAATTTCATTCATCGATACTACATATGAAGGGAACTTTTGAGGCGACCTTTTTCAGAATTTCAGGATTTCCCCTTCATCATGTAGTACATGCGTCTTTAAGTAGGAAAATAAATAATAAATTTATTCTTCTTTTGTGTATTCACAAATTGTACAATATGTTATATTTTGTGACCTATCTAGCGTAATATCAATTACATCTTCTACAAATGTATGTTCGCAATTAGAAAATATGATTCGACTTAATTGTTCTATTGTGAATTCGAGTTGATTTATTTTTTTTTCAGAATCATTAATTTGTTCGGTTATGTATTCATCATTAATATCATCATCTCTAATTTCACAATAGGTTAATTTAATCTCATTCAAATATGACAAAATTTTTTGTAGTTTCTTCTTTGAAGATAAAAAATAATTTATATTCATTATTATTTATCATATATTTATATTTTTATATGGTTTACATATACAAAGTTCGCCATGTTTCTAAACCGTCAGATTCCTTTTTAATCAACTTATCAACAATATCCTTTGTTACTTTATATGGGAATTCAACTTTTAATGACATTTCACCTTCAAACAAATTCGAACCCGGTTTCATCAATCTATATAGATTTAATTTTGTATAAATAATTTCCAAACAACGCTTCAAGTTTCTAACACCATCTTCTTTATTACAATGAGTATCTACAATATGTGAGATAACATCATCCGGAATAATTATTTCATCTTTATTAAATTTAACTTGTTCGTGAATCTTAGGTAGTAAATAGTTATTAGCAATTACAGTCTTTTCCTTACCACTGTATCCCTTTGTCTTAATTCTATACATTCTATCTTTTAAGATAGCATTAACCTTTGATTCATCATTATAACTGAAAATGAATAAACATTTACTCAAATCAAAATTAATCTCAGCAAAATACTTGTCGTGGAATTGCGAATTTTGAGACGTGTCGGTCAAGTGTGTAAGAATACCAGCGATCTCTTCTCCTCTAGGAGTGTCTGATATCTTATCAAGTTCGTCGAAGTAAATTACAGGATTCATACACTTACTATCAATTAGAATTTGAACAATTTTACCCCAAGTACTACCTTCATATGTATAACCATGACCTTCTAGAAAACTGCTATCGGTAGCGCCACCAAGCGCGATAAAAGCAAATGGTCTATTAAGAATTTTACTAATTCCTTCCTTTACTAGACTAGTTTTACCTGTACCAGGAGGACCATGAATAGCAATAGCCGTACCGATTGCCTTAGGATTTGTTAAGAGTTGACCCAACATCTGCATAATCTGCATCTTTGCGTCATTTAAACCATACACAGCTTCATCTAATGTGTTTTGAGCATTTTCCATAAATTCATGACATTTATCTACTCCATCATCAATGCTAATTGGGAGACCTTCATGTTTGCTAAATGGAATGCGCATAAATGTATCAACCCAATTTTTAATCTTATAAAATTCACCGCTACCTGGCTCCATGTATCTTAGAGAATTTATTTTCTTCATAGCAGCTGATTTAAATTGAACCGGAATTTCAGATTCAAGAAGTGTCATTCTGTACGGCTTTTCAATTCTAGTTATTTTATTAATTTCCCTCAATTCTTTGATGATTTTCTTTTGATTTTCAGTTTCTAACTTTTCATAAAATGAAAAGTCATTCATGGTATTTTTATCCTTAATTATTTTTCTAAATATTCTAAGATTTTTATCTTTTTGTTTCTTTTCCTTCTTTTGAAGCTTCTTTTTTGACATTTTAATTTCTGCTTCATAAACATCAATACATTTCTGAATTGTTTTATCAGTTGGATTGCTTGCCAATAAATTTTTCAATTTTTCTAACACATCATTTTTATCTTCACATTGTTTATCTTGTGACCTAGATGGTTGTTCAACCGATTCTTTGATAATAGAAGATTTGGTTTTTCTTAAAACTCTCTTTGGTTCTTCATCTTCATCTTCATCTTCATCTTCATCTTCGTCGTCAGATTCATCTGTTGATACTTCTTCATCTTCATCTTCAGTTTCCATTTCTGAATCATCATCATCATCATCTTCATCAGGATCATAATCTTCTTCATCCCATTCATCTTCATCTCCCATTCCTCCAATTGTAAATATGATGTTCAGTTTTCTATTTCCTTTCTTATCAACATTAATTACATCGTCATCTTCAGTATCTTCATCACCAAGTGAAACTTCTTCGTCTGAAACTTCAATTTTTCTATTCTTTTTATTTCTTTTATTATTCTTTAATTTTTTAACCAATAATTTTTCGTCTTCATCTGATTCAGTTTCCCATTCTTCCTCTTCGGATTCTTGATGTTTTTTATTATTTCTAGATAACTTCTTTTTAGGTTTAACCTCTTCTTCATAAGAATCTTCATCTGATTCAATCTCTTCTGCTAATTTCTTTAATTTATCACCAGATTTTATTTTATTATTTAAATGCTTTGATGGGAATATCTTTGAAAGAAACTTACGATATTCATGAACGTCCATTTCATCATTTTCAGAATCACTTCCATTATTTCCATCATTATCTGGATTTTCAATCTTCTTCTTTTTCTTACTAAGTTCCTCCTGCTTTTTAGAGCGCTTAGTTTGATCATTCTTAGATAATTTATTTTGACTGTCACGTGTCATTCTTATATAATTGTATATTAATAAATTATAATTTTAAATTAAAATCAATTTTATTTTATTTTATAATAAGTAAATATATTATTATATATAAAATGGATTTCATTGGAACACTTGCAAGGATCGGTTTAGCAGGACAACATGTTGTATCATTTCGAGAACGAAAAAAAGCGTGCTCAGCTCGCAATGGAAAAATGGGTATGGGTGGGTTTTTTACTCCAGCTCAATGTTATGTAGATGGTAAAAAAGTTGAATTAGTTGTAACTGGCGGATCTAAGAAAAAAACTAGAAAAGTTCGTACTTCAAAAAAAAGAAAATCACGTACTTCCAAAAAAAGATAAATTAGTAAGCAAATTTACTTGTAATATTTATATAATTAAATTTGCTATTATTATTTTAATGTTATATTAAAAGCTAGTATTTTATTTAAAATAAAATTGAATAAATAAAACAATATAAATCTATTGTATTATAATATAAGATATGTCTAAGTTCGCAACTTCCAATAATATGTCAATTAATTGTTCGAAGGTGATTGGAATACAATTTAGTATTCTGTCACCAGAAGAAATAAGAAAAAGTTCTGTTGCTGAAATTACAAGCAGGGACACATATATAAATAATAAGCCGGTAATTGGTGGTTTGTTTGATCCTAGAATGGGTGTTTTAGAACCTGGTCTAATTTGTCCTACTGATGGTCTAGATTACATGCAAACTCCTGGTTACGCTGGTCACATTGAATTGGCTCGCCCGGTATTTTATATTCAATATTTAAGTACAATTCAAAAATGTATGAAATGTGTCTGTTTCAAGTGTAGTAAACTTTTGGTAAGTAAAGATAAATATAAACAAGCTTTAAAGCTACAAGGGGAGGCTAGATGGAAATATGTATTTGGATTATGTGGTAAAGTAAAGCGTTGTGGAGATGATAGTGAAGACGGTTGTGGTACTTTACAACCAAGCAAAATTAGAAAAGAAGGTCTTGCTACTATCTTTGCTGAATGGAAAAATGATGGAAATGATGCCGAGCCTATTATTATTAAGGTTACCCCAGAAATGGTTTTGAAGAATTTCAAAAGGATCTCAGACGATGATGTGACATTTATGGGATTTAGCCCTTTATACTCAAGACCGGATTGGATGATTTGTCAAGTCATGTCAGTTCCTCCTCCAGCTGTTAGACCATCTGTAAAACATGATGCTCAACAAAGATCTGAAGATGATTTAAGTCACATTTTAGTAAATATTATCAAGACAAATAAAACATTACAAGATAAAATTCAAAATAATGCTCCATCAAATGTAATTGATGATTGGACAACTGTTCTTCAATATTACATTGCCACTCAAGTTGATAATAAAATTCCTGGAGTAGCTTCTGTAGCTCAACGTTCTGGAAGACCTTTAAAATCGATTAAAGACCGTTTAAATGGTAAGGGTGGGCGCATGAGAGGCAACTTAATGGCAAAACGTGTAGATTTCAGCGCTCGTTCAGTTATTACTGCTGATCCAAATATTTCAATTCGTGAATTGGGCATTCCAATGAAAATAGCTAAAAATATCACAAAACCTGTTATTGTTAATAAAATCAATAAAAATTTCTTGACTAAATTAATTCAAAATGGTCCTGATGTATGGCCTGGTGCTAAGATGTTAGAAAAGCAAAATGGTGAAGTGATTACTCTCCGCTATTATTTAGATAGAAATTCCATTGTTTTGGAAGAAGGTGACACTGTTCATAGACATATGATGGACGGAGATGCTATTCTATTTAATCGTCAACCAACTCTTCACAGAATGAGTATGATGTGTCATATTGCCAGAATTATGAAACGAGGTGATACTTTTAGAATGAACGTCGCAGACACAAAGCCTTACAATGCGGATTTCGATGGAGATGAAATGAACTTACACATGCCACAAGATCCAGAGTCCGAAGCTGAATTGAAAAATTTAGCAGCGGTGCCTTATCAAATTGTTAGTCCAGCTAATAACAGTTCAATTATTGGTATTTATCAAGATTCTATGCTTGGGTCTTATCAATTCACTAGACCTAATATTAGATTTAGTCCTCGTGAAGCAATGAATATTTTAATGATGTTTAACGGTGTAAACGAGAGAAAACTTTTAGAAGAAATTCAAAAAGAAGGTGGAATTACTAATTTTGATATTTTAAGTCAAATATTTCCTCCACTATCAATGAAATATAAAACCAAAGCGTTTAAAGAGGATAAAGATGATGCTAAAACCTCAAATGCTGTAATTGAAATCAAAAACGGAACATATGTACGTGGTCAAATGGATAAAAGTGTAATGGGTGCTGGTACTAAGGGTTTGTTACAGCGCGTTTGTAATGACTTTGGTAATATGGCGTCTGCTAAATTTATCGATGATTTACAAAATATTGTAACCGAGTACATGAAATCTAGCGCATTTAGTGTTGGTATTAGTGATTTGATATCTGATAAAAAAACAAATGATGATATTATTCAAGTTATTACAAAGAAGAAGTCTGATGTAAAGAATTTGATTGATGAAGTTCAAATTGGAATCTTTGAAAATAATACTGGAAAGACGAATGAAGAAGAGTTTGAAACTCAAGTTAATAGTATTCTCAATCAAGCTACATCTGAATCTGGTAAAATTGGTTTAAAAAATCTTAGTAAAGATAATAGATTTGTAACCATGGTTCAAGCTGGTTCTAAAGGTTCTGACCTTAACATATCATTTATGATTTCTTGTTTAGGTCAGCAAAACGTAGATGGTAAGCGTATTCCTTATGGTTTTGAAAATAGGACTCTTCCACACTTTACTAAATTTGATGATTCACCTGGAGCTCGTGGGTTTGTTGAGAGTTCATATATCAATGGATTATCACCTCAAGAGTTGTTCTTCCATGCCATGGGAGGTCGTGTAGGTCTTATTGATACTGCTGTAAAAACATCTACTACTGGTTATATTCAAAGAAGATTGATTAAAGGTCTTGAAGATTTAATGGTTTCTTACGATATGACGGTTAGAACAAACAAGAATAAAATCGTTCAATTCTGTTATGGTGATGATAATATTGATACTGTTAAGGTAGAAAATCAACCTATTCCACTAGTCTCTATGAGTACTCAAGATATTTATTCTCATTTCCTTATTCCTGAGGAATCAGGTAAGATTAAGACATTGAACAATATATTCTTAAAAAATACAATGATTAGACATAAAAAACAAACCGATGAATACATGAAAAAAACTCAGAATTATATTGATATGATGATCGAAAAGCGAGAGTCAATTATTAAAAAGGTATTCAAAAATAAGAGTGACTCTGTTGTTAACTGTCCTGTTGCTTTCCATTATATAATTAATAATATTCAAGGTCAATGTAATATTACAATTTCATCATTAGTAGACATTACACCTATGGAAGCCCTAGAAATGATTGAAAATTGCTATTCTAATCTTGAGAAAATTTACTATGCTCCTCCTACAGAACTTTTCAAAGTATTGTTTTACTTCTATTTGTCTCCAAAGGATCTTCTTGTCATTAAGAGATTTAATAAATCTGCGCTGACTTTATTGTTAGATACTATTACAATTGATTATAAGAGAGCTATTATCGCTCCAGGTGAAATGGTTGGAATGATTGCTGGTCAGAGTATTGGGGAGGTTTCAACTCAGATGACCTTAAACACTTTCCACTTTGCTGGTGTTGCATCTAAATCTAACGTTACTCGTGGTGTTCCAAGAATTGAAGAAATATTGTCGTTGTCAAGTGATATTAAAAATCCTTCACTTAGTATTTACTTGAAACCTGAAGATGAAACTCAAAAAGAGAAGGCACAAACTATTATGTATATGTTAGAACATACTAGATTAGAAGAAATTGTTAAGTCAACTGAAGTATGTTTTGATCCAGATGAATTAAATTCACTTATCAGTATTGATAAAGATGCTATTTCGCAATATATGGAATTTGAGAAAATGGTGGCGGAATGTTCTGAAACGTCATTAAGTAATGACGAGAATGAAAAGTCCAAATGGATTATCAGAATGGAAATGGATCCTGAAGTCATGCTTGAGAAAAATATTACAATGGATGATGTTAACTTCACTTTAAAAAATTGTTATGATGAACAAGTTTCGTGCGTTTATTCTGATTTCAATTCTGATAAACTAATATTTAGAATTAGAATGAATGAAATTATTTCAGGAAAAGGACAAAAGAAGGCAAAAGTAAACCCTCTTGACCAATCAGACCAAATTTATATTTTGAAAAATTTCCAAGACCAAATGTTGAATAATGTTGTATTAAGAGGCACTAAAGGGATTAACAAGGTCATTCTTAGAAAAATAGTAGATAATATGGTTGAACACAATGGTATTTATAAAAAGCAGGATATCTGGGTTCTAGATACGATTGGTACCAATCTATTAGATGTTCTAGGTCTTGATTTTATTGATAATAAAAGAACACTAAGTAATGATATTGTGGAAATATATAATGTCTTGGGAATTGAAGCTGCTAGACAAGCTATTTACAATGAGTTAGTTGAAGTTGTAGAATTTGATGGAACATATATTAATTATCACAATTATAGTGTCTTAGTTGATAGAATGACAGCAACTAGTAAGCTAATATCTATATTTAGACATGGTATCAACAACGATAATATTGGACCAATTGCCAAAGCATCTTTCGAGGAAACTCCTGAAATGTTCTTAAAAGCAGCTAGACATGCTGAACTTGATACATTCAGAGGCGTTTCTGCTAATGTAATGTGCGGACAAGAAGGATTCTTTGGAACAAGTTGTTTCCAAGTTGTACTAGACGTTGAGGAAATGCAGAAACTAGAAGCTGTAAGCGAATATAGACCAATTGATGTTGAAGAAGAAATTGAAAAGGCATTTGGCAATCTTGAAAATCCAGATGATCCGTGCGGTGTTAATAAAATATCAATACAAAACAATGTTATTACTATTCAAGCCCAAGATATGGGTAATGATAATGATTACAATCCAGGATTTTAAAAATGGTGTGATATTAAATTTATAAATAATATATTAAACGTAAAATATTATTTATAGGATAAATATGGAAATATATAAATTGATAATTAAAAAAATTATAAAACCAGATATAAATTTTTTTGCTCAAGATTACAAAGAAGATAAAACAATTAAATTTTATATAAAATTATCATTTTGTTTATTCGATAACGATTTAACTATTGAAAATAAATACAAAAAATTATCTCAGGTATTAGATGGTTTTTTACTTAATGATAAACAAAACCAAGAAGAATTTATTGATTATTTTTATAAAATACAAAAAACTTATAACACATTAACTAGATTTGTGTATAATTATAAATATAAAAAGGTAAAAATAGTCGTAAATACCGATATGGGACTAAACGAATTAGTTGAAAATGATAAAGATATTATTTCTATAATAGATAGCAATTCAAAATATCTATTTCATGTAAATGATCTTATTAAAATAATAAATACATCATTAACTAATTCTTATTTATTTTTTTCCGAACCAAAATGTGTAAAAAATCCATACAATAATTTACCATTTAATAAAGCAACATTGTATAATATTTATTTTTATATAAGATATAAAACTGATTATTATCCTGAATTATTTTTTAAATTTTTTGAATGTAGTTTTAATTTAACAGAGTTTAAGTTCTTAAATGAAAATTTACTAAGAGAATATACAATTGAAAATTATGTATATAAATCTCCTGTTAATGTTATAGAAAAAGATGTAAAACAAATGATCCTTACGTTTAATTTACACTGTGAACGAGTGTATGTAAAAAATAGAATACTTATTAATGAAGAATTTCCTGTTAATAAATTAGTTACAATTATGAAACCATATTTATTTTTATATTGTAAATCATTATATAGTTTTCATCCACAAATAAAAAAACAATACTCCGCTTTGTTTAAAATGCGTATGTTAAGATTTAATAAATTTAATCCTCAATTTGGTAGAAAAAAATATAAACTTCTTTATAAAACAACCAAAAATTTTAAAAAAAAAATATGCGGTAGAGAAATAGTTTTTGATGATAAATGTGTAAATTATTATGACAATGAAAAGATAAGTGAAATGTTTTTATCGGATCATTTAAAATATGATGAAGACTCGAATGACTTTATTTTAGATAATTCTTTTTTAAATTACCAGGAAGATGAAGAACTTTATTATGAGATTTATGCTGAAGAAGATGAAGAAGATGAAGAAGATGAAGAAGATGAAGAAGAAGAAGAAGAAACCGGATCAACTAGTTAAATCTCTTCAGTACTTGAACTATCAACAATTAATAATCTACGTTTTTTTGTATTAGTTTTCGGAGCTACCTGTTTACCTTTCAGTTTAATTTGTTTCTTTTTACTTTGGCGCTTCTTTCCTACAGGTTTTAATATATATTCTTCTGATGATACCGGTGTAGTTTCTTCAATAATTAATTTCTTTTTCTTTTCAGGTTTTACTTTATCAGAATCTGATTCGATAAGAATCCTCACAGGTTTTTTCTTTTCATAATTAGTTGTTAATGGTTTAGTAAATTTTTCTAAATATTCCTCAATAGAAACCTTATCATCAATAGAGTTTTCTACTTTTTCTAAACAATCTTCGTTCAATTTGTCGAGAGAAATAAAAATTTCTCCTTTGTCAGATTGAATTAATTTATATCCAGGTACATTTTCAGGTCTTAAACCAGGTACAACTATAAAAGCAAACTTATCTTTCTTATTGCCGTACCCAATAAACTGATGTTTTTCATATTTAGTTTGTAAAAGATATTTTTGACATACGAATATGGTTGGTATTTCATATTTTGTTACAAGTAACCATAAATCAAATGGTGTTAAGAAATAATTATCAGTGTATATAAAACTTGAAAATGATAATGTTCCACCATGGAGTTGATCACCTAATGTCTTTTTACCTTCTAGAATTAATATATTTGTAATTTTATCAATATATTTTTCAATATATTTTTTATACTCTTCATAGAGTTCATTCTTAACCTGATTAGCTTGTAATTTATTTTTGGTTTTTCTCTCTATTAAGTCAATTATAAGATTAAATGTACAAGAGTTGAGCTTACCATATTCAATTTCAGAATAGTTATCTGGAAAACATTTTTTCCAAACACTAGAAGCAATACTTTCATTTACCTTTGATTCACATATTGATTCATTTTTTCTGCCAATAGCATGATCTAAAGATGGAATTGTATTATCATATACTTGTGTTACTATTGGTTGTACTTCATCGTAAGAATTATATTTAATATATTTATTTGTAATAGCAGGAATTAATGTTTCAAAATATTCTTGTGTTAATAAAGATTGTATTAAGATAATTTCATTGTCTCTTAAATTATAACCTATACTTCCAAACGACAAATATGTTTGAGGTTGTAACATAAATGATTTAATTCTATTATATCTAATTAATTCATCTGCCATTCTACCATAATAAATTGGTTCATTTTCTTTCTTTGTTATTAAATTTTTTTCAGGAAGAATTAAATTACAGTTACCATTTTCAGTTACAGCACATAAATTGGAGGTTTCTTTACAAGATTCCTTATTTTTAACTATACAAGTTGATACCTCATTAATAAGTTTGTAATAATTTTCGTCACCTGTAAATTGAATTGTATTTTTAATTAAATCATGTAACAACCTAGTAATATTTTTAAGTTTTTCAGAATAAATAATGTATTCTCTCGTCATTTCATTTTCAATTTTCTCTCTTATTTTAATATTCTCATAATCATTTAATAATATACGAATAGAATTTCTGAAAACATTATAAAAGTTTGTTTCAAGTCTGATTTTTTTTATATAATCAACGCGAACTTCATCAACAGTATTTTGAGTTGTGAATTCTACTTCTGTATTAATCATAGGCTTATCATCTTTGTTTATAATATAGTTATTATTGTTTATCGATGGTATATCTAAGTCTTGATTTACTTCATCCAGTCTAATTGGTTGAGATAACTGTATAAACTGGTTTGTATTTGTTAATATACCGACGACATGCTCATCTTCAACAATTTTAAACGCAGGTTTACACGGAATATCAGGTTCTGCTCTACGTTTTTTACTTCTATTGTCTAATTTATTTAAAAATCTAACAGTATTTTCATATGTATTCCACAAACCTAAGTCTGTCATAAAAACATAATCAAGATCTTTCTTTAAATCTTCATCGAGTGCCGAGGGATAACAAGGAATAAATCCAGTATTATTTGATGTACCAGGTTCTTCAGCAAATACCCCGATTACCTTATTATTAAAGTTAAGTACAAGTTTTTTAATTTTATATTCGTATTTATCAAGTTTTTGTACTAAATCATAAAGAATTAATGGTCTTTTTGCTTTATAAACATTTGGCATACTATCAAGAGGTCTACAAATTATGTTAAAAAATGGTTTAATAATTTCTTTAAATACAGCTCTCATTGTTTTTGAAAGATGAGGATCATGTTCTTTAAATTCTTTTGCAATTCCTTCCCAATATGGGTCGTGTAATAAATCAAATGTATTATTTGAATGAATTTTTATTATTTTGGCAGGATTGTTGTATCCAATTTCAGAAGGATGATTAAGACTTTTTACTCTTGATCCTTCCTGAAATTTTTCCTTTCCCTTTTCTTTCTGTTTATTTACAAACTTAATTGATTGCATTGATACCTTTAACTGCATTCTTGCTTTTATTTGATAAGAATAAATAGGTTCATAATAATTGTCTTCTTTCATAATAATAATTGTTGGTTTTCTTGCTTCATAAAATTCAGATGAATAGTGATTTGTTGGACATAAAAGTTCAACATTATTTGTTATATCATCTTTTGGAATTTTAAAAATTACCAAATTTACTCCATGTGGAAATAAATATTTATTTGGCATGCTAACAATATCCCACAAATATGCGTGATCGATAACAGCGTCGTCGTCACTCAAAAAATCAACAAAATTTTCAAAAGAAGAAACGACTTTTGTAAAATAAGCAATATCTGGCGAATTGTCTTCTATTTTAAGTTTTGAATATAATTTGGTATTTGTATATTTTTTTATATCTACCTTTTTACTTGGTTCATGAAAATCTGTAACCAAATTACCATTTTGATATTTTATAAATGTATCAATTGAAATAGATTTGATTATACGTTTTCTCATATCAGAAATACTTAATATCTTGGCAGTTTGAGGTTTACCACTTTCGTCCAATACTTTTTTAGCAAAGAAAATAGCATCGGATAAACAAGCTATAAATGATTGGGTTTTACTTATTTCAATACCATGGCGAAGTAAACAAGGATGATTTTCTTTAAGATTTGAATTTGTCTTACTTATTTGACAATCTGCATTTACCTCATGAAGCATTGTTTGAATTTCAGGAGGTAAATAGCCCCAACGTCCTGGATCAAGTGGAAATTTGTCAGGACCTTTAATATAGTCTTCTTCTTTTTCCTTTTCTTTTTCTTTTTCTTCTTCATCATTTTTGCCTTTTACATCTTTCTTTTTCTCTTCTTCGATTTTTTCACCGTAGCATTTTTTATTTGCCTTTATTCTACCTTCAGTGTTATATTTATCAAAACAACACGGTAAGCAAAGACCATCTGGATGTGAATCTGTAATTAATCCGGGATATTTTTTATAATCTTTTTTACCTGGTTTTGGTTTATAAAATTCGTAAATATAATAACCTGGTTTTACTTTCTTTTCTCCTTTTGGTAATACCTTACCGCATGTAGGATGAACTAAATCTTTTTTACCATCTTTTCCGATAACTTCTTTTAACTCATTTGGGTCGACAATAGTATTATTTTTTAAGCACCAATAACGAGGACATATATAATTAAATTGATTTTTCGGAGTTGAACCATATTTAATTACATCTTCTTCTCTCAAAAATCCGGGATGTTGTTTATTTATTTTTTCAAGTTGTGTATCTGTTAGAATAACAGGTTGTTTTCTCATGCTTGAACTACATGTTCTAACATATGAGTTATATTGAGGTGTATCTTCCTTTAATATTAAAACGGGATCTTTCTTTTCTATAAGGGTTTGAAAATAATACGGTTTATTTAATTTCATACCATCAATATTTCTAATTTCTTCATCATCTTCATCTTCTGATTCAGATTTTGGCGCTTCTTCTGATTCAGATTCAGATTCAGGTATAGATGATTTCTTTTTTGAAGTAACTTTTTTGGTACTTGATTTCACAGAAGGAATAGATTCTTCCGATTCAGGTTCAGATTCAGCTTTGGGTGGTATTGGTAATTTAGTTTCAGAAGGAATAGATTCTTCAGATTTTGATTCAGGTGTTGGTAATTTAGTTTCAGAAGGAATAGATTCTTCAGATTTTGATTCAGGTGTTGGAACCAATGTTGGTAATTTAGTTTCAGAAGGAATAGATTCTTCAGATTTTGATTCAGGTGTTGGAAACTTGGGTGGTGTTGGTAATTTAGTTTCAGAAGGAATAGATTCTTCAGATGGAACTAATGTTGGAATCTTTGTATCAGAAGAAACAGATTCTTCAGAACTAGATGAAGGAAATGTTGCTAATTCCTTATCGCTTTCTACAGGAGTATCTTGTGAGGATTCTGATTTTTCAGAAGCAATTGATTCTTCAGATTTTGATTCAGGTGTTTTTAGAGGAGGAGTTGATTTTTCAGAAGCAATTGACTCTTCTGAACTAGATGAAACATCATCACTCGATAATCCAGTTGGAACAGTAACACCAGCATATGTATTTTTTTTAGGTTCAGAAGATTTATCACTTTCAACAGATGATTCAGAGTCACCTCCTTCAAAATCAATTCCAAAACCCTTTCTTTCACCTCCTTCAAATTCCTCTTCATCATCGCCTTCATCAAAAAACAAACTTAAAGCACCTTTGGGTTTGTTAATATCAACTGTTTTAAATTTATTATATTGAACTTCTTCTTCTTGAGGTTCTATTGACGGTACTTCAGATTTTTGAGCGGATTCTTCTGATGATGAAATAATATCATCAATTATAATATCTTCTTTTTCTCCAGTAGAACATAATTTGTTAATTTCTTTGACAGGATAACTAGTAGAATTTTTATCTTGTGTCAAACGAACAATTGTATCTAAATAAATGGGTAAGGTATTTAAATAATTAATATTATTTATATTTTCAGTTGTAATTGTTATAATACCAGTTTCCTGTTCTAATCCAATTGTCGTTTTAAATCCAGGATTATTTTTAATTTTAATATCAGATTTTCTAACTCCTCTTTCGATTTCAAGTTCATTAGCAATTTTACTAACTATTTCTACAGCTTGTTTGCGGTCTAAATCTTCTGGAAAATTTTCAAGTAAAGCTTCAATAATCTGTTCGCCTCTTAAACCTTGTTCAGATTTTTCTAATATGAACGCTTCTATGCTATTAAATTTACTATAGTTAGAAACTCTTTTAAAACGTAAATTTATTGTACCACTTTTAAAAACATTTGTTTCATTAATAAAAACACTGGATATACAACCTCTATATGATTCAATATCAAGCGCTTTTTTAATAGAAATTTGTGTTTGATATGTAAGTTGTTTAACTTCAACATTATCATCGGTTAAACTGTTAAAATTATTTAATTTATACCCACTTTGTTCTAATAACGATTTAATTTCTTCTATAATTGGATTAATTGATTTTTTAAATATTTCATTAATTTCATTTATACTAACAACCTGATTAAATTCAGATGTAATTGTGATATAACCTTCTTCATCAAATTCACAAACTAAATATAAAGCCTTACCATTTTTTTCGGACTCAACATAAACAGCGACAGATTTATTACGAGCAATACTTTTCATAAGTTTAAAAATTATCGCTTTTTTAAGGTATGGAATTTTTCTACCGTCTGTAGCAATTTTATCAGTAAAAAGTCTATATACATTTTCTTGTCTTGATGAAGGATTGTATTTAATGATTGGATTGTCTTGTGTAGCATGAACAACTTTGAATATTATTTCAAGTGGTATTTTAATATCAAATTCAGGTCTTATAACAGCTTTAATAAATTTTACACCTTTGTTAATGTAATTAAGTTCAGTTTTCCTTAAATTATAAACATCATAAAACATATCAATTGATTTAAACGAGTCAATTACTTTTTCATTAATAATTTTTTTATTACTTTCAAGCAATTTACTTTTTTGGCTTTGTAAATCTTCCAAATTATTGATATTTTTATTATATAAAAAAGGATAATACACTTTTATTGTTGTCTCTTCGGAAACATCCTTTTTATTTAAATATTGTAAAACGTCTTCTGCTAAACAAAGATAAATACTGTTATCAATTATGTTGCCACTACTTAATAATAAATGATTATTTAAGGTAGTTAATGATTTTCTTGCGGATCTTTCAAAAAATTTGTCATAATCATTAACATCGTAAGGGTTACATACAAATGGATATTCATTTTCAACAATAAAAAATTTTTGTCCAAGAACATTATTAATTATAAAATTTTTATTATTAAAATTCATTTCAAATATATCATCAAACGTATAAACTTCTTTTTCAGAAGGTTCTTCAAAAGTTTGTCCAGATTCATCGCTAACAATATTTGATAAGAATTGATCTAGTCTAACTTTTGTTAATTGAAGTTTGTTATTTTGAGTTAATGATTTGTAAACTGAAACAGCATTTAAGGTTTCATTTTTTTGACAATATAAATATATTTCATCTAATACAATTTCCTTTTTAAGCTCATTAAGTATTTTAATTTTAATCGTACCAATAGAATCGTCAAAATGAATTTGTTGCTCAGAAAATTTAACAGTTATTTTTTCTGATTTGATTTTTTGTCTTTCATCTTCTGTGAATATTTTCTTAAATAATTCTTCATTTTCTTCTGTTTTTTTACCATTAAATACATAAATAGTATTTATTGAACCATTAATTAGTTGTTTAACTTTATATACAGAGTTCAATAAAGGTGTATCTTTTGTATCTGATGATTTTATTGAACTCAAGGTAGCTTTGCTTGAAGATATTGACTTTGACATATATATAAAGCCAGTATTATTTTTAATTTAATTATTTACAAAGATATTAAATTAAATGTAAAATATATTATTTATTATTTATGACACTATACTTGAATAAAACTGATTGTGAAATAGTTCTAAAAAAACAATAGCTAGTGCTTCTAAAAAATTATGTGATATAAATGAAATACAAGACCAAAATGATGAAAAATACAAAAAATTATTTGGAGAATTAAAAATACTTAATAGAATTGTGAAATATATTACAATTTATAAAAATAATCTTACATAATATTTTTATTTATCTGTCTTGGTAATCCATGACCAAATAAAATCATATAGATTAAAACAAATGCTCCAATTAAAACACTTCTATCTAATGCTTTAGGATCAGATTGTTTTAAAAAGAATTTCATTATAATGTAGAGAATTACAGCTATAATTATAGAGTGAACTAACATCATCAAAGCGCTTTCCATTATATTATATACAAATATAATAATTATACTAAATCATAATAAGGATTATCATTTATTTTCATTCCACAATATTCTTGTGGTGATTTTTTGTAATCTACTGGGTCATATATTCCTGCTTCCTTTGCGTTTTGTAATACCCATTTAAAATTTTGCCAAAAATCTTGCTTATGACCAATCGATTCAGTACAAATATGAGATAATTCATGAAGTGCTACGAATGTTAACGTATTAATGTCTATTAATTTATTTCCTTCTTTTGTTGTGTTTAAACAGAAAGCAATTTTCTCTCCTTTATTTTCACTAAATGCAGTTAGTTCACTTGTTGGTAAAGTTTCGCTAATTGTTTTAGGATTAAAACCTTCAACAAGTCTTACAGTACGAGGATCGTGAGGATGTTTTTGTTTTAAATATGTTACTACATCCTTCATTTTTTGTGTAACTTGGGCTAAAAGATTCGCTGCTAACTCTAATTTCACTCTTTCTCTAACACAATATCTATTTCCATCATCTGAAGCTATAATACATTTTAAATTATATGCGTCTGATTCAAGATAAATTCTTAAACAGAAAAATAGAATAATTATTATGAAAATATAAAAAAATATACTGTGTTTATCCATATACTATGTTTAGAAAAGGTATTATTAAAATATTTTTATAATTTATATGAAGGGTTCAGCAGCTTTACTACCAAATAATAATGGCTTAGTTGTAAATAATAATGGCAACGCTTATCAACAACCGCATAATCAGTGCGAAGATTTATTACATGAATTAGGTTTTGAAGAAGGCGAATTAGAAATGTTTTTTGAGTTGAATCAAGTAAGCGAAAATGAATTAGTTGAGAGATATTTACAGATGGCACGCTCAGCACCTTATAACTTAAATTGGCAAACTGGTCACGACGCTTGTGTTGCTGATTATATGTTAGGTGTATTAAAAAATAATGGAGTTGAGTATACAAAACATGATATCGTCGAAGATGTTTTTGATTCATTTTACCATCCTGTACAAGGTGGTAGAAAGAAGAAATCAAAACGCTCAACTAAAAAGAGAGTAAATAAAAAGAAGCGTAGTACAAGAAGAAGAAAATATAGACGTTCTAGAAAATAAATAAATTTTAGTAAATATTAAAAATTATTTATAAAGTTGTTACCATTTATGCTTATTGAGCACCAGACCCTAACTCCAAAGGAACGCGCATGAAATCAGGCTCAATTGTGGAAGTATTCCAGGGACCCACATTCAATTGAGGGTTAGGAGGCTCAGAGCGGATTTGAAGGTTAGCATTTCTTAAGCTTTGTCCAACAGTGTCGATACCGATGTGGTAACCAGCCTTGAGCAAATTAACATTGGCAAGCTCACCCTTACCAGAAGGATTTAATTGAGCCCATTGAGAGTTGCTATCTTTGGGTAAAAGTTCGGCAGGATTTTGGATATTAGGTTGAGAGCATGATGAGGGAATTCCAGGCATGCTGGTTTGGACACCATTAGCAGATGAGAAAACTTCATTGCCATTAGGATCAGAAGGGCGAACACCGGAAGACATTTGCGAGTTTGTATTCTTGTATTGAGAAGGCATCATAGCAGCAGATTCAGGACCAGGCATTCCTTTGGCACCTAAATAACCAGCAAAAACACTAACTCCGTAGGCAATAATTAATAAAACCAAAATGGCTCCAATTCCATAGTCATTCCATAGCTTCTTTAAAGAGACTGTCATTATATAAAATTAATGATAAAATAATTTTTAGAATACTTATTAATTATTCTAAACATTTGTGAAACAATTGTTAATTTAAAAATCTTCCAATTCACTTTCTGATACCTCATCAATTTCAGCATCAAATTCACTATCACTATCATCCATATTTTCAATCATATAAGTTTTCTTAATATTCTTTGCTTCTAAATAAGCTAAAATTGCGCATCTTTTCGCATCCTTTGCTTTTTTTCTTGCTTCCTTATATAATTCAAAATATACTTGATTCGGTTTTTTGAGTTGCATAGTTTCTAAATTATTCTCTAAAGACAAGTCAATATTATTAACTTCTTTAAGTTCATCACTATTCTCCTCAATATCTTCATTTAAATCTTCAAAATCCAAATCCAAATCCAAAGTAATATTTCCATCTTCTTTTTCCATAGGGTTGCCAAGGTTTCCATCTTCTTTTTCCATAGGGTTGCCAAGGTTTACATCTTCTTTTTCTTGTGATTTATCATGAGGCTCAACTAAAATATCAATAGGCTCTAGTTCATCTAAAATATCTTCATTTTTTGTAACTTCTTCTAAATTATTGTCATCTATTTTAATATTATCAATTTCAAGTTCATCTATTTTCGAATCTTCTTCTAAAGGTTTAACATGAGATTTTTTCGATGTTTTTATCAAACAATTGTCGAATAAAGGTTCATTATCTAACACCATTATCTGCTTTAATTCTATTTCTATTTGAAAGTTTCTAGATGTAAATTTAATTCCTTGTATTTCTAAAATTGAAATAATATTTGTTTCATTATTAATTTCTTCCATAGTCATAGGTATTTCCTTTTCATTATAAATTTTAATAGAAGGTGTATTGTTATGATTGTTCTTAATATTTGTTCTTACTAAATAAAATTTACCAGACTTATAGACACGTATAGTAGAATTAAACGCACTTTCAATATCATTTTCTTCTAAACTATTTTGAAACCATGTGTCTCTTCTCTCAAAAATCAGTTTCTGACATCTTTCTTCTAAATTTTCAAACCAATTTATAAGGCTTTCTGAATTCTTGTCAAACATTAAATCACAATAATATTTTTTACCAGTCTTAACAAATCCTTGTCTTGTTTGACTTTTACATGTTTGTATGTATAAAGGTTTCTTATTATATTCAATTTTAGTAAAATATGCGCCTCCTTGAATACCGCTAGGATGTGCTAAAGAAAGCTTTGTAAAATCGAATGTTTCATTTGGTTCAATAATATTATCCATATTTATTGAAAATACAGAAAAATTTAAATGTAATAACACGCATAAATTAAAAGTTCATTATAATTTTATTTTGATTTAGTATGAAAGACTCTTTAGTTCAACAATGTTTAGATATTTTAAAACGTGATGATATTAAAAATGAATTTAAAATGTTATTGAAACCTGTAATTGATTTTATACTTTATGAAATTAATCCTTACATTTATATTACAGTTGCTTTAGTATTTTTAATTTTTATAATGATTTTAGCTATTCTTATTATTTTAATAACGTTATTGCGTAATAAACTAATAATTACTAAACTTTTTAATTCATAAACTCGCGTTAGTTTAGGAGAGTCAATAAAAATAATTTTCATATTAAGTTTCATTTTTTAACTTTTAAATTATTTTATTCTCAGTAATTTATATAATATGGCAAAACAAAGAATTAGTCGTAGTCGTAGTCGTAGTAGACGTAGAAGCATAAGTCGCAGAATGAGAGGTGGAAATTACACTTCTGGTTCTACTTATGGTAGTTATGTAAATGGATCTCCTGATTCACAATTCGCAAGAACGTTTGATGCAACTGGACCGTATGCTAGCAGAGTTGGTACAGAATATGTTGGAGCTCAAGGACAAAATGCTCAACAACCTGGTGTACCATCAGGTCAAAACTTATCTTTAGTTCAATCTGCTGGAAAACGCAGAAAAAGTAGACGTGGCGGATTCTTTGGTGAAGTTATTAGCCAAGCTATAGTTCCTTTTGGTCTTTTAGGATTACAACAAACTTACAGAAAAAAGAGAATGGGTGGTAAAAAAACCCGCAGATATAGACGTTAAAATTTATTTATTTCATATTATTCATAATGTATATAATATGAATAATAATGGAATATTTGTTAAATAAATTTAAATATAAAATAATATGTTTAGTCAAAAAAATATATTTTTTATATTTAAATACAATAATGAGTTTTGAAAATCAAATTCAACAATGGGTTCAAATTGATAATCAGCTTAAGCAAATAAATGAAAAAACAAAGGAATTGAGAGAAAAACGCAATACACTCGAAAAAAATATTACAACTTACGCTTCTTCAAATAATCTCTCTAATGCAACAGTTCAAATAAATGATGGAAAATTGAAATTTGCGAATACAAAGATCCCTGAACCGCTTACTTTTAAATATTTAGAAAAAACTTTGGGCGAGGTTATTAAAAACGAAAATCAAGTCAAATTAATAATGGAACACATAAGACAGAAGAGAGAAATAAAAGTTGTTCCAGAAATAAAGCGGTTTTCTAATAATTAATTAATATATAAATAAAATATATATGAGTGAAGTTGATTATATAGGAGCTAATGAATTAGTTTTTAATACAGATAAAGAAGCAGGAATTTATTCCGGAGGATTTAGTATAAATTCAATTATGATGAAATCTGGATTGTCACCAATACTTACAGTAAATAAACCATTACAATCCGGAGGATCAAGTCAAGTATCTGATTTATTCAAAGATTTAGTCATTCCTAATTGGGCATTAAGTTATAGTATGAAGGGTGGAGAATATAAAGATGAATCGTCTGATTCTGAAAGTGAAATCGATGATGATTTACATGATAAATTATTAGGACTTGTTAGAGAACATGATATTAAGACTGCTGGAACAAAAAAGAAAAAAACAAGACGAAAAGGAGTAACTAAAAAAGGGACAACTAGAAAGAAAAAGTTATTATAACATTCTTTGTTTTATTTTTCTTTTAGGTCAGACTGTAATTTTGCTGTAGAATATTCAATTCCTCTCAAATTAGTTGGTATATCTTCGCGCATTCTCCATTCTAATAAAGTTATAGGAACCCTTCCACGTGGTTCAATAAATACATCAAATGATAACTTTGTTTTACATTTATAAAAATAATTTTTGTTTATATTATCATATTCTTTAATACAACTATTATATTTTAAATTCCATTTACCATGAAATGATTCAAAAATAGGCGACTTTACCAATTTAAACGATAATGTTTTCTCTTTTAAATTTTCACCTTCATCACATTGTAACTCTGATATATCCATAATTAAGTGCGCGCGAAAATTAAATCCTGCAATATTTTGACTTCCTTCTTGAAATAATCTTACTTTATTTGGATCATCTGGTACATCAATTAAATAGCTTTGTGTTACATTTGGAATATAAGTTGATAAATTGTTATAATCAGTTAATATTGACCAAATATTGTCAATAGACGAATCAATTATTATGCTAGCACTTACTTGTCTTGTATTTAAAGTTGGTGCTTCTATAACTAATTCTACATCTGTTTTTTTTTGTGGTATATTCTTATCAAAATTACTAGTCATAAATATGTGTTTTCTATGGTATTTTTTCAGGTTGTATTTTATAGAATAATTTTCTATTTTATGATAACAAAGATAGGATTTCATTGTTTGTAAATAAAACAATATGAATAATAAATTTCTTACTAAATATAACATTTTTGAATAGTTAATATTATATATCATATATAATATAATTATATCAATTAAAAAGACAATAAAAAGACAATAAAAAGACAATAAAAAGACAATAAAAAGACAATAATAAGAGAATAACAAGACAATAACAAGACAATAACAAGATTACAATAACAAGATTACAATAAATGTAATATAAATATAATATTAAGCAAATATAATATTATGTATTTTAGAGTAATTGACCATTATCCGGATTTACCGGAAGATGAACCTCCAGAACTAAATGAATGTCTAATTTGTTTGGAAATTACTACACATGACAATTTAATACCGCCTATAGATCTAAAAACACAAAACACATTTTTTAAAAAGTGTCGATGTGGTGGGTGGGTTCATCTTTGCTGTTTATATGAATGGCATGAGATAAGTAATAGCTGTCCAATATGTCGATTATCTATGGAAAAATCCGTATCAAAAATATATATTTTTAACAACTATTACGGAAAATTTATATTGGAGTTTTTTCGTTTTTGTTTCATATTTTGGTTCTTATTTGCTTTATCATGTAGCTATCATATTTATAAATCTTATTTTATATTGAAAAATCGTAATCAGAATCATGATAACTGCGAAGAGATAACCGAATAAGTATTTTTATATAATTAAACATTTTATGAATTATATAAAATTTAACACTTTAAAATGATCCCCAAGTATTGTAGTTAAATGGTGATACTAAGATTTCATCAACTTTATTTTTCCAGAAATCTACAAGTTTTTGAAAAGCTAAATCCTTTGCTGTTTCGGGATATGGTGTCGATATCTTCATTAATTCCTCTTCTTCTGATGTTATTTTGGGCTTGTTTCCGTAACAATTTACACCAAATTTAACATTTGGATTAGCAATGTATCCGCCATTTACACCAGGTCTACCACAATCATTTTCATGACCAGTTATGGTTTGTAAATGATCATATGTTTTCTTTTGTGTTGGGAATAATGCTAATTGATTGTCTGACCAACCATAATTACACCATTCCGCTCCACTTCCGTAAGCCTTTTCGATTTGATCGTATGACGCTAAATTGGCTCCATAAGCTTGACATACAGCCTTCGCATTTTCATAATTATAATAGTTTCCAGGAATATTAAATACTTGTTTCTTAAATTTTATTTCTGGAACAGATGTTGGCTGATATGTACTTTGATCTACAACAATGTCAATCTTTGTTGTTGGAGAGAATAAATCTTGAATATAAGCAGTTACATTTATACTAAAAAAATATTGGAAAGCATTTACAATAATTAAAACGATTAAAATAGCTACAATAATAATTCCCATGACACTTGATGCACTATCATCTCCATTTCCTAAACCAGGTGATCCAGAAGAATCACCACCTAAAGATGAAGAAAATACATAATATGCTACTACAATTAATAATATAATAATAAAAACCATAGGATTTAAAATGTAATTGTTTAAATAATTATACATATTAACTGGATCTGTTGTTGATGTTGTATTTACGACTTCCATTATAATATATAAATAGTTAAAATAATATAATTATAATATAAAAATAACTATCTTAAGTTGTTTTCTTTCTGTAAAATAAAACATATGCTTTTGGTGATATTATAGACTCAATTAAACCCACTTCTGATACACTTGTATCGTTAAAATGGTACCACTTACCATTAGCATTTTTTACATATGCTGTATAATGACCCCCCATAACTCCGCCACTATGATTACAAACACCATAAAGTTCATATTTATATGTTTCTTTTTTATATCCAATAACATATTCAGATAAATCTAAATCATCTAATGGAAATGTAATTAATATTTGATTTTTTTGAAATCTAGCATTAAATCTTTTAAAATCTATTACCAAAATGTTTGGAAATGACCAAAATTGTATTTTTTTTCTGATATTTATTCTCTCTTTTGTTTCTGAGTTATACCATCCGTTTTCTCCCTCTAATACCTCACCTTCAACATAAAGATTAAAACAATCAATTAAAGTTGGACATTTATTATCAGCAGGAATTGGTAAATTTATCATGAAATATGGTTCTGGTGTAATATTTAATTGTTTTCCTGTTTCTAAACTAGATATTTCTGAAACATGAACTGCATAAAATAAATTCCATATTTCTGAATATTCTTTCGAGTACATATTTTTTATCATTTCAAAACATTTTATAGCAACAGTATCTATTTCATTTTCTGGCTTACCAGAGATTGTCATTTTTATTTCTCTCGATAATGATATATGAAAACAATCAATTAAAAATAACAGGAATTCAGGTAGATCATTTTGAGAATACCCTGTAAACATTTCCATACCTTTCAATTCTGCGACTTTTTGAATTGTCCTTACAAATTTTCCCGGAGAGACAACACAATTTTCATTCCACATTATTTTTCTAAGATTATCCCACTCTAAAATGAGAGCAGAATCATATTTTTTTCTCAACTTATTTTTATATGTTTCTTCTTCTAAAAAATTATTTAATTCGTATGTATGTGATAGCACCTGTACACAAGAATTTATAAAACACGTGTTTCCCAGATTCGCGAGACCACTTAATCCTTTATCTTGATATTTTTGATCGGTCATTTTTATTATATTTAATTATAATAATATATTTAAACAGATTTACTAATATATATAATATATGAATAGTAATCCAGGAACATACACTATCAGTAATGAACATCTTTTATTAATTGATATATTAAACACTATGTATAATGATAATTTGAGACAAATTACACAGTTAAACGTCTCTAATGAACAAATTAGAAACTTAATTATTCAAATACTTAATACTCCAAGACGTAATAGTAATAGTAATAGTAATAGTAATAGTAATAGTAATAGTAATATTTATAGAACTAATAATCAAAGAAATATTTTTAGATGGAATAACGTGTCAAATAGAAATTTAGACAGAGTTTATTTAAATAATACACCTTATATAATTGATAATAGAGTTCCTATCAATACTTCAAGAAATGTAAATTTAAATAATAATAATGATTTCTCTCGAATATTACAAAGTTTCTTTGATCCAGTTGAAGTTTATCCTACTCAATCACAAATTGAGACTGCAACAAGAAATGTAAGATATTGTGATATTATTTCTCCAAAAAATACATCATGTCCAATTTCGTTAACTAATTTTGATGATAATGATATGGTTACAGTAATTAGACACTGTGGTCACATATTTAATACAGATGGATTAAGTACTTGGTTTAGAAATCATTGTAATTGTCCTGTTTGTAGATATGATATTAGAGATGATAATTCGAATGCTTCTACAGCGTTTTCTTCAGAAAATCAAAACATTTCTAATAATATTTTTTCAAACACATCTTCACAGAATAACCGATCAGAAAATACTTCTTCAAATTCAAACGTAGAGAGAAACAATTCATCAAACTTTGTTAGCAGTGTTTTTGATGCCTTTATTAATGAATATGGATCAGATATTATAAATAACTTAAACTATACTGATGCTTCAGGTAATGATGATTTTTCGGGACCATCAAGAATGTTTAGACAATTTAATAACAGAAATTATCCCACAATTTAATTTTTAACATAATATAAAGACGTTTTATGTTGAAATATAATGCCTAGAAGGTTTGAAAAAATAGAAAAAGCAATAGAAAAAGCAATAGAAAAAGCAATAGAAAAAGCAATCGGAAATTATGAAACCGAAGGTATTTCTAGTAATGAAAATGAAAATGAAAATGATGTTATTGAAAATGATTCAGTTTATCTAGATGACGAGTTACAAAATATTGTACACAATTCAGATTTCATTTTAGAGAGAATATATATTATATTTTCACATTTACAAAATGTATTTAAATTTATTTTTGGAGTATCTGGTGTATATTTAACATGGATATGTTTACATTATTTTGTCTCTCATTTATATGTAAAAATGTGTGTTCCATTAACTGTAACGGGCTTTTTTTTATCACCATTTATGACAGCAACACCACATTGTCAGGGGTTTAGATGGATTATTTATAATGCGGCGAATATGATTAATAATATGTGGATTGTATGTGGTACGTGGGTATCTTGTAGACTATTGAATATTAACACGTAGACATGACATGATATACCGTCCTAATATAAATTAAATTAAAATATTATAATATATAAAACTATTTAAAGATAGTACTAGTATTACAGTATTATACAATGAACACTACTAAGAGAAATGGAAATAGATGGACTGTTAATGAATTACTCTCACTTCAAAGAGAGTATGAACTTTTAGAATGGACTATTCAACAAATTGCTGTAAAGCATCAAAGAACCGAAACCGCAATTCTATTCAGATTGAAATCAGAAGGAATTATTACTTCATGGAATGACGCTAGGGGTTTTAGTATGGAATCATACAAGGCTTCTATTGAAGATGATATTGTTACTGAGGATTATGTTTGTAACGAGGAAACCTGTCTAGACGACGAAGAATGTTGTGATAATGATTCCGAATATCTCGGAGAAGATGAAGAATGTTGCGATGAGGATGACGATGAGGATGAGGATGAGGATGAGGATGAGGATGATTCAGAATATGTTGGAGGAGATGAACATGAAGATGATGACGAAGATTCTCTATATGATGATGTATCTGAAGTTGAGAAGCTTTCTGAACGTGTTTGGAGTTTAGAGACAACTGTTACTGATATTAAGGATATGGTTCAACATTTGTTTAATAATTTAGTTTCATCGGATAAAAAAAAACGTAAGCCTCTAAGAAAGCAAATTGCTGAGCAACATTAAATATAAAAATTTAATTGGTAAAAATTTAATAAATTATTTTATTTATAATTTATTAAAAATCCAAGCTAGTAAAGCTGTGTTCCATTTTTATAATTCTTGAAATATCTAATAATTCATTATTTACCTTTTTTATATCAACAGTTACTGCTATTTTTGATTTAAACCACGAAGAAGCTAATATTACGTTAAACATTTTATTATTTTTACGAGGAAAGAAATTATTATCACTTATAAAGTAGAAAATAAATTTTTGTCTTATTTTTAAACACGAAGACGAAGACGAATTTGTAGTATCATGTATTATATAATCAATTTTCTCTTTTTTTGAAAGTATTTGATCTTGATTACTATTATTCAAAGAATCGTTTACTAAATAGTTATAAATATCATCTTGTAAAGTTGTTTTTCCAGTTCCACTTTCACCACACAATATAACCATTTTATCATTTTCTAGACCTAGTCTTATGTTATCTACGAATTGAAGCAAATACATATAATCTTGGCATGATAAATATTTTTTCCATTTATGTAAATAATAATCTGGTAAAGAAGATTCTGTCATTTTATACTTAATTATATAAAATAATATTGACTAAATAAAAATCAATTTTATTATTTATTAGGTTCTAAATAAAAATACTTATTTTTATAATACGTTTTCAGATTTTTAATAAATTAATTAAAAATCGTCATTCACATATTATGTTGAAATAAAAAAGAATTTATCCACGAAACCCTTTTTTAAATCCCTTTGGTGCTATTTGTTGTTGACTTTTAGTTCCTGTGCGTCACGGTTTTATTCTTTTTCTATGACCATAATCTCTCTGATTTTTTGATATTACATAATCATTTTGCGAATAATGATTATCATACTTATTTTTACCTTCATTTTCAAAAAGAAAATCTTCTATACGAAGTTTACGAGGAAGTACTTCATTAGTATGTGGTTCATTAGTATCTGTTTCATTAGTATGTGGTTCAGACATGTATTATAATATGTATAAGTTAAGTTGTGTTTATATATTATTTACTATATATATACAATTTTAAGTTTATTATTTTTTTGTAAAATATTTTGTCAAGCTCTGAACACCCGCCTTTTCATTATTTGTTTCTCTTAAATATTCGTCAAATAATAATACCTTAATTTCTTTACAACGCATTGTTTCTAATTTATCTTCGAATTTTTCTGAATCACTAACATATTCCTTTCTCAAACATTCTACATCTCTTTTAAATTGTTTAATCTTCGGTAATTTTTTCTGCATTGTCCAAATTTTTTCCAAGACTAAAGCAAATACTTGTTGAACTGGCTTCATGATTTGATTTGTAATATAGAATGAATAATCAATTTTCAAATTATTTTCAGTTATAAATGTCGGGGTTTCAATTTTTTCACCTTGTAATGCCTTTTTATCCTTATTTGTAACATAAACAAATGGAATTCTATCTCCTGAACTAGGTTTATTTCCAGGATCTCTTGCTGTAATTCTATCAGATAATACCTTATGCGCAATTGATTTTGGATTTTTATAACCAGAACGCAACGATTTTGTAATAATTAACTTTTCCATAGGATATTTTTCTTCAACAATATTTTGTAAACATCCTCTTAAGAAATTAATTGCTTCTTGGATATTTTGTTTTTTCATTAATATGTCGATAATACCTCCATAAATATCTTTAACAATTGGAGCATTATCTCTACGTTTTAATACAATACCCATTTCATTTCTTTTACATTTTTCTGGATCTGATTCATATTTCATACCTACATATCTTTTCTTTGATAGTAAACAGAATGGCATAAATGTTTTCTCATATTCAAAATCATGTGGTGACTTTAAGAATTTAGCTGATACTTCACCAACTTGTTGTGCCAATTCAATTGTTATTTCAAGCGCCTTTTTACCGCGAATAGGATTTCCATCTAAATCCTGTAGATTAAATGTATAGAATACTGAATCAGTGTCACCATAAATGTATTCCGCTTTAGTTCTTACTTTGCCGTGATTTTTAGTGTCACAAATATTATTTCCATAACATTCTTCAACAATACGCTTTCCGTATGTTAACA
>Ga0209443_1000402_pt1 | contig 28951 bp, 28 predicted proteins | sample LauGreBMM110DCMD_2_FD_187571 | JGI IMG/M metagenome (GOLD analysis project Ga0209443, IMG submission 187571) | Freshwater lake microbial communities from Lake Michigan, USA - Su13.BD.MM110.DCMD (SPAdes) (version 2) | ecosystem: Environmental > Aquatic > Freshwater > Lake | place: Lake Michigan... | reverse complement strand
AATAACAAATAGTAATACAATCAGAATACATGTATGTAAATAGTGAGCCCTCAGCTAGATTGGCACAATTAAGCGCAACTTTCATTTAATTTTTAGCGAATGCAATAAAATTAGCGGATTCAAATACAGGCATTTTTAATAAAAATAATCTACCTCGTGGAACAATTATTGATAAAAATGGAAGTTAAGATAGATATCTTAATATATTAAAAAAATAATTGAACTTATGTTTATTGGCGCATTGGCAACTTATGCACGTAGCTACTTACAAAGCGGCTACTTACAATGCGGCGCATTTGTTATATACTTTTTTCTAAAACGCATTTAGGTAAAGCATGCCGCTTATGCACGCATGCCGCTTATGCACGCATGCTGAGCCTTCTTAGGTACTCCTGTTGGTTTAAACTAAAGTCATTGTTTGGCTGGTATTTACTATTAGGGTAGTGCCCGTTAATGTCCTGGTAGACATTGCTTACACAGCGGATGCAGTATGCACCAAAAACCAGCGCATTCGTAGCAGGGTTAAACACGCGCGCATTGACGGCATTACATTTATTGCAATTCAAATGGGCTTTTCTCAATTTAGCAATCGCATTTTTTTTCCCCTTAAATTTGGTTTCCTTGTCAAACGCCTTAAAAGTCTTAATCAAGATATAGCTCATATGAACCTCAGCTGTCCATTTGTTTCTATTGACTAAACAATATGCGCACGTTTGGCATACGGCTGCGACCACCTGATTATCATCATCATGCACAGCAAACAATGGGTCTCCAATAGGGCCATTATCAGGATTCCTATTTGTGCTTGCGGTGCGACTGTCACAGCATCCACATAATACGTTGCCACCATACGTATAATGGTCATTATAGAGTTCAACTTTATCATGTGGTGCCTTATCGCGCATAGATGTATCATGCGGAGCGGTATCGCTCAGAGATGTATCACGCAGAGTAGTATCGCGTGGGGAGTCATTGTGCGAAGACCCATCATGCGAAGACCCACTCATACTCCTCGCAATTCTTGCAATGTGCACAAATGATGCGCCGCTTTCCTTATTAGCCACGTTTGCGGATTCAGTGGAGCGCTTGGTCGCATACTCAATAGACACAGCTTCAACAATATTAGTAATGCTTAGCTTACTAAATGGAAGGTTGACACACTCAAGCCCATACACTTCAACAATGGCATCTTTTAGCATTAAAGTGATGGCAGTCGTAAAAATATCATCGCATGCCGCGCCAATATTACCTCTGATAAAACTCGCAATGTTTTTGACAATAGTAAAAATTTGCGACTCTGCTAGGTGGTCAAACTTGGCTTTTGCTGCTCTTGGCGACAATTTGCTGCCCGGTCTACCATTCAATGTGAGGGTAGAATTAGTCTTGCAGTCTTCAATATATTTCTGAATGGTAGTTTCTCCAAATGAAATTTTGCTGAAGAATGAGTCGTAATCAATAACCATTTTAATAATATCGACGCCACTAGTTAAAAACACAACAAGAGATTTTCCAGTTCCAGGCAATAATGACTCCTCAACAGAATAATACATTTGAAGCATGATATCAAATTCATTTGCAAGGGAAATGAATTGAAGGAGCTCAGGTGTGATTTTAATCAGCACTTGACTATATGTCGAGAACTCCAAACAATGATTTAACTGGGATATAATCTCAGTAAAAATGCCATCTATTTTGCTTACAAATGGTGCTGTAAACTTGGATTTATCAAGAGAAATGGCCTCTTCGATAAATGCTTGATCAATTTTGATTTTATCTAAAAGAGAATTTAATTTTGTGCTCTGTTTTTCTGTCAGAGCTGCAATTTCAGCATTTGCTTTGCCTGCAATGTCTGATTTGACGGCTGTGTCTTTGCCTGTAGTGTCTGCTTTGTCTATTTTACTAGCATTTGCTTTAGCAGTCTTTTTAGGAGAGGTCGCTTTAGATGCCGCTGCTTTAGTTGCGGCCTCAATTGCATCAATATCTGCGGCCAGTGCTGCAGCCTCGATATCAGCAACATTAGAGTCAATTTCAGACGTTTCATCCATTTCGGACTTTGCGAGCTTGGCTGCAATTTCAGCATCTTTTAGTTCAGCCATCATTTTAGCATCAGCCATTATAGCTGCAGTTTTTGCCTCTTCCAAGTCATGCTCGGTTAGACCAGACTTTACCAGCTCATTGGCAATGGCGGCATCGACTTCAATGGCGGCAGGTGCATCCTTTATTAGAAGAATACTCATTTTTACGGGAATACTCATTTTTACGGAAATATTCACTAAATAATACTATTTAACCAATTTAATAAATATATTCAAATATTCAAATATATTTGAATTATAGAGATATATTTATATATTTATATACTTCATATTTTTACCAAAATGGAGCAAAAAGGCACTACTGATATGATGTGGCGAGAGCTAGAAAATACAAAAGATTTTGGCATTGCTATGGCATTTTGCAATATAGGCAGGGAATTTAAAACACCTGAAATTATTGAAAATGCATCAAAATGTAATACTAATAATGATTTATTATATAAACTCATTAGAGAGCAAATATTAATATTAGTAGATTTTAAAGAAAGGCCATTATTTAAATTGGAATTATCGCCATTTATTGATCATATAATAAGACCAATTAAACTAACGGTCGAATATAATATTAAGCCCGGCAATAATAATAAATTATATAAAAATATTTCTTTAAAAGACCGGCAAAAGTCTAGTCTAATTGATGAAATAAAAAAAATAAAAGGATTTCCATCCACTAAATATGCAATTGCCTTATTTGATAAAAATGGCAATGAGGTTACCGATGATACATTAATTAATATGGATTTGCCCAATGAGGCGGATGCTGCCACAACGGCGCCCACAACGGCACCCACAACAGCGCCCACAACGGTTTCCGATACAGCGCCCACAACAGCGCCCACAACAGCGCCCACAACAGCGCCCACAACTGCACCTGCCATTCATTTAAAACAATATCCAAAAATAAAAGTATTATTAATGGCGCCCTCTAAAACAAGCGCCCATAATAGTAAAGAAGGAAATAAAATAAAAGATGATAATAGAATTAAATTGATAAGAGACGATTTAGAAAAAATAATATTTCCAAAAAATAACGATATGGAATCAAAAAATATTCAATTATTTCACTTTGAAAAAAAAATAATGATTACATCATATATGATATATTGGGGTATATTTTTAATATATAAGCGCGAAATTAATAAATTTCATTTAATTGATTGTATTATTTCCTTGCAAAGGTGTTTAAATAAATACTCTGATGACTTGCCATCTAATTTAATATTAGATAGTAATATTATTATGTGCCATTTATATGAATTATATGCAAAGATGACTATAATAAGGGAAAACTATTCAATAAAAACAATGATGCTTTCTGAAATTTCCGTGAAATACCCATCATTAATAAATAACTCAACATTTGATTTATCTACAAAAAAATATACTATAGAACTATATGAAGATCAAGCACAAGTAATGAATATTATTTATGATGAATTAATAGGAGAGGTTGCTAAATTAGAAGAATATGAGGCGGAGAAAATTGAATGCAATACGCCCCCAACGCCAAATACAGAAGCGCTGCATCGCCATAATATAAACCCATCATTAATTTGGTATAAAGTCCCGCCATCGGGGGGGAAAACAATATTATCAATATCTATTGCGGCAATGATGCATGAATATTTCAAAACAACATTAAATAAAAAAGTATTATATATTTGCTATAATACCATTGTTAGATTATCTGTTGCAAATATAGCAAAATTAGCAGGGATGCCATTTTGGATGATTTCAGATTATGGGAATCAAATTGATATTCCATACATTGGCAGAAAAAAAGGTAAACGAACGCATATACCATCATATGATACATTGCCTTTAGCTGAAAGATATATTAAATATACAAAAGATACCAATGTATTACCGGTTCAAATACTTATTACAGACACAGAATCTGGCCTAGAATTACTTAAACAGTTTCCAACTGAATTTGTAGTATATTTAGATGAGCCAACTGCCGGGGCGGAAAAGGGAATTGCCATTAAAGACACAAGTGGCGTTTTTATAGAAAATAAATTACAAAGAGCAAATGCCGAAATTATTAAAGCCGCCATAAATACGCAATTGGTAATGCTATCCGCAACTTTGCCCGACGCAGATGATATGCCAATATTACATACACTATATTCAAAGCAGTATTCTGTAAAAAGTGACCGAATTCCAGTTGCATGCAGTATTATTGCCCCAGATGGGGCAGAAATAGTACCAATATTATTAGCCGAAGATATTGCGCAGGCTAGGATTATATTATCCAATTTGGATGCAAAATTTACTAAATTTTATACATTTGACATGATCTTATTAATAGGAAAGGCCGTTGAAGCGGCCGCTAACCCTTTTGAAAAAAGGCTTTACCCAAAATCTGACGCTAACCCTTTTGAAAAAAGGCTTTACCCAAAATCTGACGCTAACCCTTTTGAAAAAAGGCTTTACCCAAAATCTGACGCTAACCCTTTTGAAAAAAGGCTTTACCCAAAATCTGACGCGGCCGCCGCAATACCCGAACATATATTATTTGCCAATTATTTTGACAATATTGGCGAATTATCAAGTAAATTAATTCAAGACTATATAATAACATTATTTACGTATTTAAATACATTAGATGATGCGCAATTAATTTTATGTATTGACCATATTAGGGTACAATTAGGAAATACCACCACAACAAATATTCATAATATAATACAAAAAGGGAAAGCATTAGTTGTTTTTAATAGAGGCGCGTCCTGTATTCAAGATATACTTGCCCAATGCAATATTGAATATGACACATTAGGAAATAGATTACTCGCAAGATTAAAATTATATGATATAAGTAAAAAACAATATGAGCTGGATCTTATTAGATATAAAAAAGCAAATAAGGCAGAAAAAGAAAATATGGAAGAGCCCATTGAGCCCGAATTTATATGGGATTATAAAATTGGCAATTCTTATGCAAAATTAACAACCCCAGAATTAAATTCGATTCCAAATGATATATCTGGGTTATTATTAACTGGGTGTGGCGTTTATGACCCAATTGAGGCAACATCATATACAAATAGTATTATTATGAGAGAGGCCATAAATGGAAATTTAGCAGTGCTATTTTCAACGCCTGAAATTGTATATGGCACCAATTTGCCATTAATTAGTGTGTACATTGATTCAAGCTATGGGGAAATTGCAACACCAAATTCATTATATCAACTTACAGGAAGAGCGGGGCGATCTAGGCGCACTGATGAGGCAACCGTTTCATTTAATGATGAATATACTATGCGAAAAACTATATTGCCTCCAGATTTAAATCCCGGGGTTGATTATATGCTTGAAACAAATGTTATGAATCACTTTTTACAACATTAAATAGGAAGGCAAAAAATATATTTTTTTACATATTTTCTAACATAGAAGTAATTGATTTCATCATATTATTATATTCCAATAAAATTAGCATTCTATTTTCAAAAGATAACTTATTTATTTCAATAATATCATCTTTAGTAAACATTTTCATATTTTTTATATCATGTATAATTTTATTTGTATATTTTTGAGGCATTTTTATTAATATATTTTAACAAAATTATTATACTATACTTTATATACTTTATATAATTTATTATATTTGAATATAAATATTAAATATAAAACAACTTGCAAAATGGAAGAACTTGCAGCACCGCTTTTATCATTAAATGTAGTAACAGTTGATGATGCATCTATTTTAATTGCATATTTGTTAATTATAACAAACACTCATGATGGTAATTATGAGGTAACCTATACCCTTACAGAGCGCGGCCTATTTCATCAAGCGGGATGTCGTTATGACCCCATTGTAAATACCACATACCACGAAAGTCTAAATTCTGCGCATATTATGGCGTATTACTTTACCGAGAAGATTAAAATTGCTGTGGATACAGTATATGAAATGAAAGCAACCAGGCTTCCAACTGCAGAGGAACTTGCTAATTTTGATATTTCAGATTCCAGCAATGCAATCAATATTGATGTTTTTGCATTTGATGACATTGATGATAGAGGCATAATTGCTTCATTAACAATCCAGCAGCAGCAATTTTGCGTGATTCGGGCATTAGCCAACATCTTAATTGATAAATCAATTCGCGATTTAAACGCATGCATGAAAATGTTGAAAAAATTAATTGTCGATGATGCCGATGTTGTTGATGGTGCCACTAAGTAATAAAACCATTTTGTAAAACCAGTTTGTAAAACCAGTTTGTAAAACCATTTTGTAAACCCAGTTTGTAAACCCACTATAGTTTGTAGTAAATGCCATAAAAGCTTCGATTTGTGGTCAAGTTATAATAAATTGAGTTTGAGCTATAATCGGCATATACATACTTAAATCCATATTTTTTTAATATATAATCCCACTCGAGCCAGTCATAATATATTCCATGATATGTATTAAAAAATGTATCATCATTTCTTTGTACTACATCATATAATGCATGCTCAATATCGCATAACATATAATCAACGGTGCACATTGCATCATGCTCCCTAAGAAAGAAATATCCATTTGGTTTTAATATGCGCGATATTTCTGATAACATTTTTTCAAGTGGCCTAACATGGTGAAGCACCATAAATGCGCTAACTAGGCAGAAACTTTCACTTTTAAATGGAAGGATGCCATCTTCTTTTAATCCTACTATATTTATTCCAACTTTGCTTCGCTTTTCTTCATTGTATGCACCCCAATGAGATATATCAGCCCCATATATTTCTGAATCAGGAAGACCAATTGCATTTCCTAATACTTTTGTTTGCTTACAATCTCCACACCCAATATCTAAATAATTAGTAATGTTAATTAATTTTTTTTTATTATGAAAAAATCTTTTAAAAATGATACTAAACATCTGTCCAAATAAAACATCTCTTGAACAATATTTGCTGCTGCCACCACAAGTTGATTTTACACCACGGCTGCCGCTATTTTTTGGGTAAAGCCTTTTTTCAAAAGGATTGCCGCTGCTGCCACCACGAGTTGATTTTACACCACGGCTGCCGCTGCTGCTGCCGCTATTTTTTGGGTGTTCTATTTTTTTGATATGCTTGGAAAATTCAATTTTATTGAATTTATCCGTTTTTAAAAAAGTATTTTTAAAAGAATTGCCGCCACAACAACTTGGAACACTTTTTTTATTTAAATATTTTTGCAAAAATTGATATACTTTCATATCATCAAATTTTGATTTTTTTAAAATTTTTAATAAATCAAAATAATTATAAAAATATATATCTTTAGATAATAATTGCAATAATCTATTATAGTGATAAAGTCCAATCTTATTCTGTTTCATATTTAATAATGTATTTATTTGCTGTCGGCTCTTTACATCTTTATACAATTTATTAAATTTACTACTAAATATATTATATTTAATATCTATATATTCGTCAATTTTACATTGAGGAAATGTTCCTATTTGAGTCTTAACAAATGATATAAAATCTTCTTTTGGAATTATAATTCTTGACATTTATAAATAATATATATAATTATAAATTTATATAAATTTATAAGAATATATGTAATTATATAAAAAATATAAAATGCTAAAAATGCCAGCAATGCCAAAAATGCCAGCAATGCCAAAAATGCCAGCAATGCCAATAGTAAGCCCAAAACTTGGACTATTAATATGGCTAACGGTTTCTTCAATTATAATTATAATATTATTAATATTATTATTAATTTATGCATATTCAATTTATAACGATACAAATTATAATGAGGCATATCTTATGAAAAGGCAAGCAATAAATGATAATATTAGACGGGGATTATCTAATCAATATAATAAATATAAAGGAGCAAATATAAGTGATAATTCATATGCGGCAAGTAATGGAAAAACTTATTATGGCCCTAAAAGTGCAAATTCTACAATTGGCACTGGCGCCGCCATACAATCATATGCATCACCATCAGATTAGATTATATGCCACCAATATAATAAATATTTTATAAAATATATTTGATAAAGTTACATTTGAATATTACATTTATTTATATTATATATAGTTGCATTTATATTATATAAAGTTGCATTTATATTATATAAAGTTAAAATGGCGACCAAAATGGACACAATTAATGATATTATTAACAAAGGTACCTTTAATGAAGATAGGACAATATTTGAGTTTATGCCCATTATTTATATGAGCAGAAATAAAGAGTATACATATTCATTGAAAATTAAATTGTTAAATGGCAATAATGAGTTATTGCCAATAACAGATAGTATATTAAATAATACTTTTGATTTTAAAAGCCTTGGCTCAGCTGCAAAGGCATCAATAGAGACTATCTCGGGTCAAATTGGGGGAAAGATTAGAGAAGTCCCCCCAACCTATATAGACAAAATAAAAAATATTGGAAAAAAAAATGAAACAAATGTAGTAACTCAGGCATTTAGTGTTGCAAATCATTCATATAAACTAAAATTAAAAACCACTGGGAATACTATTGCCAGTACGGATACACCATTACCTATGCTTATTAATAAAGATACTAAATTAATAGAAGAAGATTTTATAAATGGCATAACCATTCAAATAAAATTTAATGGCGTCAGATGGATTTCATATAAAGACGCAACCGGAAATATAATTAAATATTCAAGAGATGGCAATAAATTTTCTGAAAAATCTATGCCAATAATAACAAGAGAGCTAGAAATTGTATTTAATAATTGTATGGATTATAGGGCGCTGCCAGAATTATTAGGATTAACTCCTGAGGAGGCCGAATATTATAATGATGTGGCGCCATATTGGGATGGTGAGCTATATAAACATGGCATACCATTACATGTTATTTCAGGACAAGCAAGAAAAGCAGTCTCCACTATAGAATTAGATTATTATATATATGATGTATTTTTCCCAAAAGCCATAGCGAATGGACATCAGCTAACGAGCGGCCAAAGGCAGAGATATATAGATTATATCTTTTCAAAAATTGAGCCATTTGGGTTAACACATATCAAAAGAGTAGAAAATTATGAAGTAAATAATATGATAGAAGTAAAAACCTTATTTGATGAATTTCTTGGTAATAAATATGAGGGTGCCATTGCGAGAAAAAATAATGGAATTTATGAATTTTCATATAATAAACATCGCTCAAAAAGCTTGGTAAAATTAAAACCATATTTTGATGATGAGTTTAAAATTGTTGGATTTACACAAGGGGTTGCGGGGCGAGATTTAGGTGCAATTATTTGGATCTGTTGTGTGGGTGACAATAAAGAATTAACATTTACAGTTGTGCCAAATATGAGCGTCACTGAGAGAAAAAAACTTTTTAAAAAAATAACTGAAAATGAATCATATATTGGAAAAAAATTAACGGTTTCTTATTCAGAATTATCGGCGACTGGGATTCCACAACAGCCAAAGGGGGTTGCAATTCGAGATTATGAATAATATAAAGAATCGCCATTCATGAATAATATAAAGAATTGCCATTCATAGTTGTTATGCCTATGCAAACAACTTCAAGATTTGGATTATTTTTTTTGATCATAGGAATATATTTTATTATTTCAATCCAATCTATATTAACTTCAATTTCAATTGAAATTAAATTAGTTGACTTTATTAACATTGCGAGCAACATGTCTTCTGTGGTATGCACATCTATTAAATTATGACCACTCATATGAAAAGATGATAATCCAGTTCGTACGCCAAATATATAATCGCAATTTAATTTTATTTTTTTTCTAACAATATAATTAAAAAATTGCATTCGTTTATATATGCACTTAATTGTATATATATCATCATAATATTTTATATTAATGACCATTTGTTCTAATAAATTTTCCCAAATTGGTCTCATTTTTTTATTTGTAAGTGCCATATCTAAAATAGCAATATCAAAAATAGTAAAATAATGAGAACAAATTAACAATGCGGTCGTTTTTTCATCGGTGGTCATCATAGTATATATCTTGCAACGGACAAATTCAATAAATTAAATTTTACAAATATATTATAAAATCAAATATATTATAAAATCAAATATATTATAAAATCAAATATATTATAAAATCAAATATATTTAAATCAAATATATTATAAAATCAAATATATTTGATTATACATATATTTAGAAACAGACAAATTCAATAAATTGAATTTTGCAACGGACAAATTCAATAAATGTCCGATTTAGAACAATTTATATCCCAATTATCAAATAAAAAAAGAATTGCCATATCGGCTATGAAGTCAATTAAAATCACATTAGAAAATGCTTTGCAATTATGTAATTGCGGCAAATTAGATTTTAATTATATTAATATTTATTGCGCAAAATTGATAACTATATCGCAATATTCTATTATATCAAATGAGCTAAAAAAACAAATTCGCGAGGTCGTATTTGACTATTGTATATTAATGCTAGCGCATAACATAATTAATTTTGATAACATTGAAGATAAATATAAAAGATACATGAGAGATTATTACAATCATCAAAATATACCAACTAAAATAGTTATAACATCCGCAATCATTATTAATTATTATAATACTAAATATTTATATAAATTAATTAATAAATATAATACATATATAAAAAAATTTAAATTTATTATCCGTTCATTACAAACGGAGGTTAATGCGCAAATACTAATGTATAGCAAAATCAAAATTGTGAATCGCTATATACTAGAGTTAAGGAATATCCAAAATATCATACGAGTAACAATATCTGACCTATCTACAATAATACATGAAATATTAAAATAAGTGCACTTATTTTTTGACAGGAAGAACTGAAGTAATTTCCTCCCTTACTGCCCTAAGCTGCATATGCAGCTCATCGAGCAAAGACTCTCGATACTCATAAAGATTATACTTCTGAGCATGAGTTAGGCCGCTTGGTGGCACCATAAAACCTTTAAGCAGCATATCATCTTCATACTCATCCCAGCCAGATTCATACTCATCGCTAGCATCTACTGCAAACGCCATCGCACTTTCTCTAACTTCAGCCCTAAAAGATTCATGTAGGGCTTTTTCAGCACCCGTAAAGATGTTTGAATTACCATACGTAGAGCCATGCATCATGCATTTCTTGGCATATTTAATCTTTAGCAGATAGTCATAAAAGATGCCAATTGGAAACACGCACCCTTGTTGGTGGCGACTACCAAATCGAGTCAAAAGCGGTGCAATCACTTTTTCTTGCAATGATGCTAATATGCCATATCTTTTTTTAAGAGCTTCACCTAACTTTACTCTCAATGTTTTATTATCGAGCATTTCCTTATCAACAACATCATCTTCGACGAGATCTCCAAGATAGCTTTCTAGTGTACATTCTCTAGATAAAAGGCTATACAAGACCGTTAGTTCATCTTGTACAGTATTAGAGTAAGGCTCTTCGACGCTGGTGCAATCGACTTTTACTGGAGAATACCAATTATCTACCGGATTACGCGTACGAACGGCAGAATCCAATAAATTTGCCATGTCTATATTCTTTACTTCTTCGCTAGACATAACACGGTCGCTCGAATAGATAGTAGGAAAGATTGGGTGGCTATTTCTCGTCAATATAGATGCAAAACCACGCTCTGAATCACCCTCACTTGAAAAATTCGAGCTGCGGTTCAGAGAATAATCTAATCTCCAGTTAAAAAATTCCGATTTTAAGGCTTCAACCCTATCACCAATACTCTGTTCTTCTCGAATAAAATATTGGGGCTCATCTGAAGACGTGCGGCCACCCAAAGCTACGCGGCCAAATTGTGTACTATCTATGCGGGCTGAAGAGTTGGGTTCACCCGAAGTTGTGCGGGCTGAAGAGTTGGGTTCATCCAAACACGTACTAGATGGCATACTTTGAAGTTTTAATATAAGTGTATCCTTGTTTGGAATGCCAATTGTATCACACATACTCATATTTCTGCCTATTATATGGGTTGAGTCCTTTAATTGCTCAGTTGTGAGACCAGATGCAGGATTGTCATGGGTTCGTAATCGTAAGATTAGAGCTTTATTTTTGATAGCGTCCACTTTGGTATAAATAAGAGCTGTACTACTCATTTTGTCACTTAAGTCACCAGGGATATTTATCTATTAATATTTTATTATTCAAATATGCTATAAAAATAGTATTATTTTTATATCATATTTTTTTGCTTATAATATAGGATAAAAAATATGAATTTATTTATTTTCAATAGGGGCTTGCGGGTATCAGACAATACTACATTAATTCATCAAATGAAGCAAATGGGCAATATTACTCCTATATTTATATTTACCCCCGAACAAATCGATAAGAAAAAAAATGAATATTTTTCTAATAATAGTGTACAATTTATGATTGAGTCATTATGTGACTTGGCGGATGACATAAAAGCCCGAGGGGGTAAGTTATATTATTTTTATGGAGGCATTCTTGATGTATTATCTTCTATTAGCAAAAGTGATAAAATATTATCAATTGGAATGAATTTTGATTATACACCATATGCTCGCCAACGTTCAACCCTTATTCAACAATTTTGCTCTAAAAATAAAATTAAATTTTTTGAAAAAGAAGATTATTTATTACACCCAATATTGAGCAATCAAACAAAAAAAAAAGATGGTTCTCCATATTTAATGTTTACGCCATTTAAATTGTTTTGCATGGCAACTTTAAAAGTTTCTCCAGTTGATACATTTAATAAATTTGTTTTTAAAACGGCAAATTTTAAATCAAAATTTATTAAAAACAATATAGAATCATTTTATGTGCCTAATAGTAATATTAACATAAATGGGGGTCGCACGAATGGATTAAAAATTTTAAAAAATATAAATAAATTTTCAAAGTATGAGAAGGAAAGAGATTATTTTACATATAGTACAACTTTTTTATCGGCGCACAATCATTATATGACAATTAGTATAAGAGAAGAATATTGGGCAATTATTAATGCTTTGGGGAAAAAAAGCGGAATTATTTCAGAATTATATTGGCGGGAATTTTATACAAATATTGTTTATTTCTTTCCATATGTATTACAGGGGCAGTTGACAACCCTTTTGAAAAAAGGCTTCACCCAAAAAAACCTTTTAGAAAAAGGCTTCACTCAAAAAACAACAAATATTAGTTTTAAACAAAAATTTGAAAAAATTAAATTACCAGCCTTTAATAAAAAATGGTATGATGCATGGTGCGAGGGTAAAACTGGCTTTCCTATTGTTGATGCGGGTATGCGCCAATTAAACCTAACTGGGTTTATGCATAATAGAAGTCGAATGATTACTATGAGCTTTTTAATAAAATTTATGCATATTGATTGGAGATATGGCGAACAATATTTTGCAACCAAATTAGTTGATTATGATGCAATGATGAATAATAGCGGCGTTCAATGGTGTGCGGGTTGCGGAACTGATGCTCAGCCTTATTTTAGATATTTTAACCCATGGATTCAACAAAAAAAATATGACTCAAATTGTCTTTATATCAAGAAATATGTACAGGAATTAAAAGATATTGACCCAAAAATTATTCATAAATGGGATAAAATTCATGACCAAAATATTAAATACCCAGGACCAATATTAGACCACTCTAAAGAAATCAAAATTGCACTAAAGCGATATCAAACAACCTTTTGAAAAGTCATTGCCATAGACATCGGCGTTTTTTGAAAAGTCATTGCCATAGACATCGGCGTTTTTTGAAAAGTCATTGCCATAGACATCGGCGTTTTTTGAAAAGTCATTGCCCAAAATAAGAAGCGAAGTCATTTAAATGCCTTTATTCCATGCATTATATATCTTTTTACGCCATGCATCACTTAGGTCGCGAAAGTCTTTTTTAAGACATGGTTTATATGGCGACCCAGGTTGGTCTAAAAAGCCAGCAATATGCTTTATCCAATATAGTCTAATAGGGCCTCGCCCATTTAATAAGAATGAGATTTTATTCTTATCACTCAAGTTTGACGCCACGGATGAAAATATTACAAATAAAAATCTACCCGAATTATATAGCTCAAACAGAGGGCGAAGAAAGCTGTCAAAGCTATCAATAAGGCTATGGTTTGTGTCATTTCTAGTACAGCATATATATTTGATTCTAAAAACATATTTTGCAATAAATACCTCTTTATTTGTATGATATCGAGCAATCATGTCAACCAGCTTATTAATATTATTTCGATACCCTGTGTTCTGATATAGACACTCAGTTGTAAGGTATTCTAATAAGGCAAGCTGATTTTCTGCAGTACCTGCAACATGCGCATCATCTGTGCGCCAGTCTTTAAAATGGGACTCCATTCGGGTTTTTTTAAATATATATATAATCAAATCTGACAATTTTTCAAGCAGTGGTTATTTTATAATTAAAAATGTATATTTGAATATTATAATATATTATATAAAAAGAGAAGAGTTTATAACGTTAGCGAATTTATTCAGAAATGGATACCGACTTTGATACCAAAAACCTACTAATTGAGCAAATTGCCACTAAATTTGCCGGCCTAGAAGATGAACGCGGCATTTCAGCAAATGCAAAAGCCGTAGATGTTTCGCTTATGAAAATACAGTTGAGGGAAATACGAGGCTTCTGATTTAGCAGACTTATTGAGAGTTGGGAAGAATAGGGCTTTTTTCTCTCATTCAATTATGAAAGACATTCGCTCCAAGTGTAAGAAGGATTGTAAAGTTGATAACAATTCTATTATTATTCGCACTGTAGATGAAGACATGCCTATGTTTGCAAAGTCAAAGTCAAAGTCAAAGCCAAAAAGATAAGAATTCATTTAATTTTACTTTTTTTTATATATTTGAATACCTTATATTATACTGGATATATTTTAATATAAGTTATATTTTGGTAAAGCTTTTTTCAAAAGGTTATATTTTGGTAAAACTTTTTTCAAAAGGTTATATTTTGGTAAAGCTTTTTTCAAAAGGTTATATTTTGGTAAAGCTTTTTTCAAAAGGTTATATTTTGGTAAAACTTTTTTCAAAAGGTTATATTTTGGTAAAACTTTTTTCAAAAGGTTATATTTTGGTAAAACTTTTTTCAAAAGGTTATATTTTAATATAAATTATGTTTTATAAATTACTTGAATTTTTTGTGGCGGATCAAGATTTAGAAATAACTGAAACCATCATTGAAATTATAAAAATAGAAAATGCAATTTATATTCGAGTTACAAAAATAAAAAGTCATCCATTTTGGTCAAATAATTTAATGCATAAAACAATAATAACAAATCATGAATTTAATGAAAAAATAAATGCAAATAATTATATTATATCATTATTATATGATATATATGATGATATGAGAGATATAAATAACCTTTTGAAAAATTATTGCTCAAAAAATTGGAAAAACTCCAATTTATTATATATCGGCAAAAAGATTTACCAAAAAGTTTTACCAAAAAGTCATTCATTTTCAAATATTGATATAAATAAATTTAATATAAAAAAAATAAATTATCAAAATATAATGGAAGAATCAAAAAAACAACTATATCATTATATGAATAATTATACGCTATATAATATATAAAGTATATTTGATTATATATAATATTGATAAAAAATAAGATGAATCTTAATCATTGCGTTGGCGATAGTCTTATTAACAATGGATATGAGGTAAGAGAAGGCACCACCATTACACATAATGACACATTATATATTGACAGCATTCAAGATAAGGCTATGGTTGTAATGATTCATACGCCTCAAACAAAAAAAACTTATATTGAAAGGAATGGCATACAATTAACCATTGATGGCGCCTTGGATGACCCCAATACAATAAAGGCAATATTTGATGAAACCATTCGAGTAATGTCATTAAAGAGAAAAACCATGTAAGTTTTTGAAAGTCTTTTTACACCTTTGCATATCAAAAACACTTTTTAGAAAAGAATACTTTGAAAAAGAACCGCAACCGCGCAAGTAATGATAATCACATTATTTTTTTTTGCAATGGATAAATTGCAATGGACAAATTGAATTTTGCAAGTATATTAATATATAAATTTGAATAATATATTATATATAATATATAGTCAAATTAAAATGATGAAACGGTCTGAATTGCACGCAAAGCCAACTTTGGAGTCAATTATAAATTTGTTTAAAAAGCATTTAAGTAGTGGCCATAAAAAAGATGAAGAATTAGAATTAGAAATTCGATATAATGTAAATTATAATGAATTTCTAATCATATTAAAATATTTATTGGAAAATGGAAAAAATTTATTAATTTCTGACATTTTATATACGGATGCGACAATATCATTAGAGCCATTAATAAATATGATGATAAGTGCAATTAATGATGATAGAAAAAATAATTCTATGATACGAAAAGATATAACATTTCATAATAAACGAGATAGGACTATAAAATTTATATCAAAAAAATTATTATCAATTCCTCCGTATATTGTATACGCATTAGATTATAAAATATCATTAGCATTAGAAAAGATAGTAGAGCCAACCATTATATATGATAATTCAACAATAAGAATAAAATATAGACTTAGTTTTCCTTTGCACCTTCAGTCGGCAGAAGACCCAAATATAGTATATATTTGGCGCATTGATTTAACAATTATATTAGAAGTAAGCAATCCAGATAAGGCAACCATGGTCGCATTAGTAGATAAATTATTTAAAGATAATACAATAGAGCATTTTCAATTTCTTTTAATAAAAGAAGAAATAGATTATAAGTATGAACTTGAACTAGAACTAGTGACGGCCGTGACTAAAACAAATGAAGAATCGGCTCGGGCCTTGGTAAATATTAAAGAAATAGATGTAAATAATGCAATTAATATTATATTAAATATAAAAAACCCCGAATACAATATTGATATGGTATATCAAAAAGAATTGCATACCATTGCAAAAAATATAATTCATGATAAGTCAAAATTGCATTCATATGTGCAAAGTGGGTCATTAAAACAATTATTACCTCAAGTAAAATCTTTAACAAAAGATATTTATGAGTCAATATATCCCCCTAAGAATTACTATGTCACCGATAAAGCAGATGGGCTACGATGCATTATCATTATTAGAAATGGATTGGGGCTATTACTATTCTCAAATAAAATATTGAATTTTACTCCGAGTATAACCGTTACTGATGGCGATTGCGTGTCAGATACCATATTAGATGGAGAATATATTGCGCCGGAACATGCCGCTTCGCCGGAACATGCCGCTTCGCCGGAACATGCCGCTTCGCCGGAACATGCCGCTTCGCCGGAACATGCCGCTTCGTCGGAACATGCCGCTTCGCCGGAACATGCCGCTTCGCCGGAACATGCCGCTTCGCCAGAACCTCCCATTCCTGAAGGCTCCCGCTTTTACGCATTTGATTTGATTTCATATAATGGAATTAATGTATCAAATCATAATTTTTCAGAGCGATTAAAATACATGGAAACCGCAATTATAATTGTAAATAAAGTATTTGGCGAGCATTTTTCAGAAGTAAAACCCATGCATTTAATTGAAGATGATACGCCTGAATATTTAGAGCCATTAATACGCCAAGTATATGAAAACCCCCGGCCATATGAAAAAGATGGATTAATATTTATATCAAATAATTCACCATATAGAACAACCGACTCATATAAATGGAAACCCTTAAAAGATATGACAATAGATTTTTTAGCAAAAAGAATTCCCAGGGAATTATGCGGATTATTTCCATATATTGAAAAAGAAGGATGTAATATGTATATATTATTTGTGGGTATATCTACTCGAGATAAGGAAAAATTTTCATTTCAAATAATGCCGCATTATACTAAAATGTTTAAAACTGATATAGGGGACCGAGTAAATTATATGCCAATACAATTTATTCTTCCAGATGTACCATATGCACATATTTATTATCACCCAAAAACAGGCAATGTAATAGACAATAAGATTATTGAACTTCGATGCGCCGGAGATTGTGCGGCCGCCGGTGGTGGTGATATGCTCGTCGATTGGGAATTGGTGAGAATTCGAGAAGACCGACAAGTAAGCAAAACATATTATGGTAATGATTATAAAACGGCCGAATCAAATTGGTCAAATTATATCGACCCATTTGTATTAGAAAATTTATGGGAGCCAGTAAACAATAAATATTTTATGTATGAAAAAGAAGAAAGATATAATGCGCAAGTAAAAGTAATTAATTTTTCAAAAGAAAATATAATATCAAGCTTAAAAAATAGCGATTGGATTATAGATATTGGTGCTGGAAAGGGTCAGGATTTGGGGCGATACTATAATGCCGCAATTAAACATTTAATTGCAATTGATATTGATAGCGCGGCAATAAATAAATTAGTAAAGAGAAGATCCGAGACCAGATATGAAAAAGGCAGAAAATACACAGCATTAAATACAATTATAGCTGATATTAATACAGAAAATCCAATTCAATTAGTAGAAAAATGCAATAAATTAGGCATGGGGTTATGTAATGCAATTGTATGCAATTTAGCATTTCATTACTTTTTGGGAACAAGTGAGACAATAAATAATTTTATTACTATTGCCGAGCAATCAGTTGCGACAAATGGAAAAGTATGCATTACATGTTTTAATGGTAAAAAAATACATGAGCTTTTTATAAAAAATAATATTGCAGTTGGCGGCTCTTGGAATTTAAGAGAAAATGAGTTATTAAAATATTCATTAATTCGAAAATACTCAAGTTCAAAATTAGAAGTTTGTGGGCAAAAAATTGGCGTGTTACTTCCATTTCTTAGGGGCGATTATTATGATGAATATTTATATAACCACAAAGAAATAAGTGAACTCTTTAAAGAAAAAGGATTTGTCGTTGAAAAAATAATTTCATTAGATGAATATATCCCACACCTCGAACTGCACAATAAAAGATTATTCTCACAACTTAGTGAAAATGATATGATATATTTATCATTATTTTGTGAAGTTATTTATACTAAAAAAGATACAAAGCCACGAGTATCGCTTGCAGCCAAAAAAGATAAAAAGCGATAAATAATATTTTAGAAAATGAACATATTTGAATATAACTAATATAATAAAAAAGATATAATGTCACATAAACACAGCCGCTCTGATGACGACTCTGATAAAGACTCTAAATATAAATATAGTAGGGTCTCTACCCGCAATAGGCTCGAAATCGACTCTGGAGATGATTCTGGAACAGATAATAGAATTCTTAATAAAATAGGTAAGCTTTTCGCTAAAATGGAAAAACGAGAGGAAAAGAGAAAGAAAGAGCAAGCGCGAGAGCAAGCGCAAGAGCAAGCACGAGAGCAAGCAATAGCGCAAGCAATAGTGCAAATGAGAGAAGAAAATCGAAGAGAGCAAGAAAGAAGAAACGAACAATCTAGTGAGCAGCGTCATATAAACCGTAGAAATGCGGCGTCGGCATATTATTTTACCCTTAATACTATTATTCAAGATGGTGAACACCATACAAATAATATTAAGATTAAGGCCCTATCATATGATTATGCAGTCAAATACTTTAAGGAGTGCGGTCGATGTGATACCAAGTTTAGTAAGATTGGACTTGGAGCCCTTCCTCATTCTCAGCACGATGGAAAAATGGTTATAACTGACAAACATTATGTCATTTGCCATAGCTGTATTTATCGTAAGGCAATTACAGAATATGGAGGAAACTTTGGTGCCGCATGTAAATACTATAGAAAAAATTATTAAATTAATAAAATTAATTTTTTTGTTATAAATATATGTATAATTTTATAACAGTATAACTTTTATAAAATGGAATTAATTCGACAACCAAAAAGTTTTAAAAATAGAATTATAGATACATTTAAATCAGAAGAAAATCATAGTTATTTATATAATCTATTTTATAACAATTTAACAAAAAAATTTGGATTATCTCATAATGAAACACAATATAAATTGCAAACATTGCCATTTGATATTTATACATTTTCATCAACAAATGGATATATTCATTCAATACTAGATTCGGACCCTATTGCAATGCGGGCAAAATTACAAGAAGGCCTAAATCTATGGGATGAAATAAAAAGAGTTAATATTATTTTCTATCAAGAGCGAATTAATAATTTTTTATTTAATGAATATGGCCAACCACAACCACAGACGCAATTAAAAAATGGCATTAGCACAAAGTTACAAAATTATGGACTTGCACCACCATCTAAACAAGTTGCGCACCAAAAACGAGGACTGATAACCGACCAAATAGAAATGCCATATATGTCAAGAACGCCAAACAATACCCCTCGCGAATATGGCCCTAGTGGCGGTATCTATAGTAGTGGCGGTGCCTATAGTAGTGGCGGTGCCTATAGTAGTGGCGGTGCCTATAGCAGTGGCGGTGCCTATAGCAGTGGCGGTGCCTATAGCAGTGGCGGTGCCTATAGCAGTGGCGGTAATCCCTATAGTAAATTATTGGATCATGTACCAACTGTAGGCAATATTGAAGATAATGAAGATTATGGCATGACAATGTTTATTTCAGATAGTTTACGCCCTCAGGGTTATGAATATATGAATAATATGGGACCAAAATATGAATTATTAGAAAATCAACAAGATTGGCAAAATAAAAATGGTAGTCAAAAATATAATAGAGCAAGGACGCAAAAAATAGTAGGGACCGAGGATGATAGCAATGAATTTGCATTATCATTGATAAATGCCCCCCAATATATTGCAGGTGATTCTATAGACGATAGTAATGATCATTATAGAACCGAATATAATATATTAAAAGCAATTAAAACACCAAATCATACTGTGCGAAATGCTGAAGATTTAATATATGAACTTATGGGCGAAAATTATGTAGATTCTAATGTTGCGATGAAACATGTAAATAATATGAATAGTGGGGAATCCAGCACTGAATTTATGCGATATAAAGAAATTCCCTTTTGGCAAAAATTATCAAGAGAAGGCGTCGATAAAGATATTAATGAAACATTGGGCTTTGGTATGAAAGAGTCTAATAATCATATTAGGGGGTGGGATATGGATGCATTAAGGGCAAAAAATGGAGACAATTTTTCGCATTGGTTTGGGGGTCGCAATAGTGACAAGCACTAAATAGCAGCGGCTAGCAATAGTGACAAGCACTAAATAGTAGCGGCTAGCAATAGTGACAAGCACTAAATAGTAGCGGCTCGCAATAGTGACAAGCACTAAATAGTAGCGGCTAGCAATAGTGACAAGCACTAAATAGCAGCGGCTAGCAATAGTGACAAGCACTAAATAGTAGCGGCTAGCAATAGTGACAAGCACTAAATAGTAGCGGCTCGCTCAAATTATATTTGATAAATAATATATAGTTATCAAAATTTGCAAAAAATGTTGTCATATAAAAGAGCAGAATTAGAGGCACTCATGATTGAGAGGTCTCAAAAATGGCGCAATATATCTGCCAGAATTGAAGCGGCGTTTATATCCGCTAGAATAATTTCTACCAAAAAAAAGAATCAGGCCTTAATTAAGTCCGCTAATAAAAAAGACACTAGTTTATGCCACGCATTTATATTAGAGAGAGAAAAAAATAATGAACATTTTAAGCGTAATGTTGAACGCGCTAGAGCCTGTGAACATGGCAACACAAGCGATAGCGCAAGTGACTGGAACTACGATGCCACAAGTGACTGGGACTGCGATGGCACAGGCTGTGATGCCAGAAGTGTATGCAGTCCTTTATTGGTAAGAGGATTAGAATTGCTTAAAAAGAAAAGCGGCAATGATGGATATCATGGGAGCATTGATCATTTGGTAGGATTAGGCAAATCCAATCAAGGAGGCATTGTGCTATTAGCTACGCATAGCATGAAGCATTTTAGTTTAGCCCCGCCTGACAATGTTGAAGATGTTTTTGATTTATCTGCTCTATTTTATCCAGAAGATGTGGAGGCCCCTTCAGTTTCCCTTGTCTACAAAATTACGATCGCAAGACCAGTACTATTTGTAAAATAGCAAGACCAGTACTATTTGTAAAATAGAAAGACCAATTGTGACGACTTATATTTTTTTGGCAAAAAAAGAAGGGTTATCTTTTGTGCTCTTCAGATGAAGAAGAGCGGGGGGAGGGGCACCCAGATGCAAAAGATAACGAGGGGTGTGTGGGGTATGGTAATATGAAATAGTGTATAGGGGATTTAATCGTTACAAAAGACTCATATTTTTATATACAACATCTAGTGAGTTTTCGTAACAATAAAATTTTAGGGGATGAAATTATGACGTGGGTGGTTTACTTTTTAGGCGCCGGGGCGCTTTACGTTCAAAGTAATAAACGTGAGGAGGAGAGTTCAATTCTAAAATATTGTCTATATCGGCTTTACCTTTTAAAGGGCAAAGCGTCATTCCAAGACATATTTTTTGAAAAGATTAAACTCCTCATACTTGCTGTTATACACCGGCAAGATAGGGTGGCGACTTAAACGCTGGCAGCCATACTTATGCTAGATGCAGATGAATTGTTCAATCTAGCATTATGCTGCTTAATATAGCAATCTATGCAAAAATTGCAGGTATTAGCATCTGCAGTATATTTATACTGGTCACAAAGAATGCATAATCTGTGTGGAATGCTTTTAGTTGCCCATTTAACAGTCATGTTAGCATGACGAGTTAATAAATCACCATGCATTATAAGTCGTTCCGAGGTATTAATGATATCATCAACTAGCGCTGGTGATAAATCTTGGGTGCTGCCCAAGACATCATCGCTAAGTTTAAGAAACTTCAAATTATCACCATCAATTACAACAATGCCAGCAGAGACTACTAGTCCACCCACCATTCGAATTACAACATTTTCTCCACCTTGCAAAATTGAGATCATAAAGAACCCATTTAATGTAAGAATATGAGAGTGGTTCTCAAGTTCAACCGACCTAAATAAGAGGGAAGCGGCAACCATTCCTTTTCCAGTTACTTGAGAAAAGTAACTTATGCTGCATACTCTAGTATAGAGTGAAGGAACATTGGTGGGTTTGAAACTATCCCAGTTATCACGTAACTTGATCAGAAAGTCATCTATCGCCTCTGCTGATAGCTCTTCAGTATTAGCATATGAGTAGGTAATGGACATTTTTCCACAATTGGACACAGTCTGCTCATTTATATTGAGGAGGAGAATCTCTTTTGTTTCTATCTTGAATGCAAACATGTATCCCTTCAATAAATCATCGGAAACATATCCAACGATCATTCCATAATTCTCAGTTTGAGCAATAAGGCCAAATAGACTTAGATTTGCTGCAAAAGCCGAAAGCCCTTTTTTAGTAGAAGAAAAACTAAATGTATTGATTTCAACTGACATTTTGAAAGTGAACTGAAAGCGAAAGTGAACTGAAAGCGAAATCGAACTAAAAGCGAAAGGGTTGTTTTGTCTAACTATTTTTTAAGTATCAAATATATGAGTCTTAAATATAAGTATATTTTGAGAATTGAGGCTTAAATATACGTATATTTTGAGAATTGAGGCTTAAATATACGTATATTTTGAGAATTGAGGCTTAAATATACGTATATTTGGTAAAATATATAAAAAAAAAGGTTATCTTTTTTTTCACAGGAGGCCGAAGCCTGCGACTGTGAGATGATGAGGTTGCCCACTCACCAAAGATAACTTTAGGAGAACGCGGGCGCGCTCTAATAATATATATTGTGTGTCAAACAACATATATTACCGCCTTATTAGGGCTAGTATTTGTTTTAACTCGAAACCTACTAGTTCGAGCAACTAATCTGGGATTAGTGGGGTGGCAATATTTAAGTGACTTCCTGCCTGGCTGTCACACTACATCTCTGTAGCATTTGAATGGGATGAATTAATGAATGTAATACAATGAGGAGATACTCATTGCTGCTTTAAATGAAACATATCAATGTAGAAGCAAAGCAATAGGCTTCTACATAGGGACTATCTATCTAATAATTGAATTATCTGCCTGGGGTTCCTAACCAGACGTGCGCGCTAAATAAAGAGGTATAATAAATGAGTATAATAATAAAGGGGGCGCAACTGCCCTAAATGACTCTTGCCTTGTCAAGGCGTCTAATCTAGTAATAACGCATATTTGCATAACGCATATTTGCAGTCAGCATGTTGACTTTATATTCAGCATCATGTCTCTGCTTTGTAGCATGCGCCTGTACATCTTCTAGATCCTTAGCTAAAGTTCTAGAAACACCAAAAGTAAGGATTGAGCCTAGTCGTAGGTTCAGTGCTTCAATGGCGCTAGTTTCTAGAGTAATTGCATCTAAAAGCACACGCTTTGCGTCACTCAGAGCAGCAATCCTAGAAATATTTAAATTGGACATTACGCCCAATAAATCTTCTTTGTTTGCAAAGTCTTTTACATCGATTAGCCTCGAGTTGTTACCATAATGGTTTCTATCAAAATAGTGGGAACATTCAGTACGACCAAAATGGTCCAATTCCTCTAATTCGGATATAGAGGTGACATCCCCTACATCTCCATATAGATAGGATATCTCAACCGTAGTTTTGCCTTTCTTCAATATCATTATGATAAGACTGTATTGCTCAGTTGAGGTATGCATTACTTTAACTAGCGCAACCCCATTGCTGATGTCTAAAACCTCGTACAAGACAAACTTGGGTATTTTTTTATCCATAAAAGAATAGGGAAGCTTTGCTTGGGTACAGGCGTCACGGATTTTATCCGTAATTTTAAATTGCATTGAATGGCTCATATTACTAAGGAAGTTTCTTCACGGCTGGTTTATTTTGTCTAATATATTTTTAAGTATCAAATATATGAGACTTAAATATATGCAAAAAAAAAGATTATATTTTGCGCCCCTCAGATGAAAAAGAGCGGGGGCACCACCAATCACCAAAGGTGCGCAACTGCCCTAAATGACGCTTACCTTGTCAAGGGTCTAATCCAGTAGAATAACTTGTCGGCAGTTTGCCGGTGAATATGGCACCAATGTAGGGTTTTCCTCAGTGGAGTCAGGTTCAAATGCTGCATACCACCTCTCAAGTTCTGGTTGATTCATACTTGAATCAATGCGAGCTTTTATAGGGTATTGTTCAGTACCTCTTTCGACTAAATACCTATTCGCAACTAATATATCCAACCCCTCTTTGGTGGTAGTAACTGACATACGGTCATAGGTCAATTTAATGGCACCAACAAGCTGTCCAGTTGTTGTTAGCTTAAAGCACATATGACCACCATGCGCAGTCAGAGTTTGATATAAACTATTCTCTTTTTCCGCATGATACAAATATATACCACTCATCTCGACTGTTTTGTCTACTATATTTTTAAGTATCAAATATATAAAGCTTAAATACTCGAGAATCTTCTCACCTTATTCAAAATATAGTATCAAAAGATAGTATCAAAATATATAATAAAAAATTACGATATAAATATATAAATATATAAATATATAGTATAATGATGACAAAAACATCTATAGGAATCATATTAGTGAATTTAGGTAATGTAAATTATTCATCCGAGGTACTTTTAGTCCATAAAAGGTATACTTATGAGTTTAATGAGTTTGTAAATGGCAATTATATATATTTACATAATGATCCCTCAAAATTTTTTATAAAAAAAAAATATACAATCATGTCAGTAGAGGCCCTATTAGAGCATATGACCACCGATGAGTTATTAGATATAATGTCTTTAAATTTTGAGCAAATGTGGTATCGAATATGTTTAAATGTAGATAAAGAAGAGCCCTCATATATTAAAAAATTTAATAAATTTAAGGCAGAATTTTTAGATTATGATAATGGAAAAAAACTGATAAATATGATTAAAAATACAAAATTTAGGGGAACTTTATTATGGGAAATTCCTAAAGGGCGAAAAGTAAATAGCAAAGAATCTGATATAGATTGTGCAATTAGAGAAGTCGAAGAAGAAACCGGAATTAAAAAAGAAGATTACAAAATAATACCCAATATAAAAAAAAAGGTAAGCTATATATCAAATAACGTTAAATATGTATTTATCTATTTTATAGGAATAATAAATAATAACTTTATGAAAAGGCGCGCAAGCACAAATATATATCAAAGACAAAGCCTATTAAAAGATATAAGAGAAATTAGTGATATTGGGTGGTTTAATATGCCATATATCAAATTATTTGATAATGGAACTAATCAATTAGAATTAGTAATAAAGCCATCTATTAAAATAGCCAAAAACTATATAAAATACAGTACTAGATAATTTTAAATAAAATTTGAATAATATTATTAAATTTTAAATAAAATTTAAATAAAAAAATAATACTATTTTTTTGAAACTTATGGAATAACTTGTACTTCTTCCATTCCATCCCAAATATTCTTATTTGCCATAATTGATGCCTTATCTGGATATTGTTCAGCCATTTTATTGATTATTTGTAAATAATTTAACATATCTTTAAAAAATCGAATAAATACAGTATCGGCATTGCCTTCTATTAATATATTTTTTTCATCTAATATTTCATCAGTAATATCTTCTCTTATTGCCAACGGGCACGTTTTAAATATATGCAATGGGCGACTCCAAATTCCAATTACATTAATATTGTTACCGCCCTTATAAGATAAGCTTTGTGATTTAGCTATATGTCCATCATCAGAATCACTTTCATAATAAAGGGCATCTTCATCATCAAATACCTTTTTGGCACGCGCTTCAGCATCAGCGGATGCCTCCGTATCTGCATCCGCGTTTACCTCAGCGGCTGCATCAGCATCAGAGCCAGCATCAGCATCGGCGTTTGCCTCAGCATCAGCATCGGCGTTTGCCTCAGCATCGGCGTTTGCCTCAGCATCAGCATCGGCGTTTGCCTCAGCATTTGAGTATTCTATTTTGGGGTCAGCGGTGTCATCCTTTTTTTCAAACCCCTGAGTCCCTGGGCCAAATGGTCTCGAAGTATAATTATTTTTGCTAGAAAGTTTTTTACTTTGGTGGCTTTTTTTATCTGACATGACTTTTTTAGAAGAACTACTCCCTTTAAAAAATTCTAATAAATTTATTTCGCTTGTAATTGGCTTTATTGGAGTTAATCCCCACCAAATAGGAAACCCCTCTGAATTAATTTCCTCTGTAGTTTTTATTTTGTTTTTATATGAATATAATAATGATTCAAAGAATAGAATATTATTTTTTTTATCCTCATCATCCCCATTTATAATTTCATTTCTAATTTGCATTTGTATATTAATTTCAAATAAAATTGGATTTATATTGTCAAAAAAGATTTTACTAAGGGAAGAGCGAATTACATATTTATTAAATGTATTTTCACATACTAATAAAGTTGCAGAAATTACTATAGCGTCAAAACACTTATGATATGATTTAATTACCCTCATAGGTATGACCTGATGGACTTTAATACCCCTAATTGTTTTTTCTAATGGAAGAGGGCCGATATTAATTCCTTGAGGAATTGCTACAGTTGCACTAACCTCACCATTATTTGTGCTTTTTGTATAATCTCCATATAAAAATGGCTGTGTATTTTTTATAGTAACGCCGCTTATAAATTCGCCCGTTCTAAACTCAGAAACATTTGCAATAAATCGAACATCTACATTACCGCGCATTGTTAAATCGGCACTGCATATTAATATATCAGAAATATGTAATATCTTATGTATTTTATGTATAAAACAACCATTATAGCACATTGAAACCAATTTTTTATTTAAAACATCCAATATATATTGTTCTTTATTTTTTGATAAATTTCGATCAAGTGGATTTTTTATTGAAATACTTAATTCAATTTTTTTTAATTCGGTGGTCATTGTTTATATTAATATCACTAAATCGCTATAGTATCGCTATGGTATCACTACGGTATCACTATATTGATATAGTATCACTATATTGATATAGTATCACTATATTGATATATATCATATATTTAATATATTAATATATTCAAATATATTAATATATTCAAATATATATAATAATTTTTTAATTTTTTAATTTTTTAATTATTTACAATATGGCATATACTCAATCTCAAATAATTTCATTTGTATTATTTATTATATTAATTTGCCTTGCTGTTGTGTTGGTTGTACTATCATCATCCGCTATAAAAAAATATAATGATGGCGGCGGAATGTTTTCCTCATTAACAAAAATGGCAAATTCAGCGGCCGAACAAGCATCTAAGGCTGCAAATTCAGCAATGACAACAGCAAAAGACACCGCAACAAATAAAGCATTTCAATCGGTTTTACTATTGAATCAAATTAAGAAGTCGCCTAAAGAATATTTAGAAGAACTAAAATTAGTATACAGTGATGAAAAATTTCAGGCATATTTAACAGATACTATTAATAAGGCAAATGCTAGAACTAATGCAAATAATGGAATTATAACAGAATATCAAAGGAGAGATTCTCTTCCAGAATATGTAAAAGAAAAGTCGGCATACCCTGAATTTATAAAAAACTATGAAGCAGATAATAAAACTATGCAATTAATTATTGATGATTGTAATGCGCTTAAAGCAACTACATTAATGATTGATTTAAATCGAGCAGTTGGTCCTATTATTGACCCTGAGATAAATAAAATGACAGTAAATAATCCTATTAAAGCCGTTGGATAATATAAATATATATTTTATATAAATATAACATTATATTACATATATTTTATATTACATATATTTTATATTACATATATTTTATATTACATATATTTTATATTACATATATTTTATATTACATATATTTTATA
>Ga0209443_1000400_pt1 | contig 29032 bp, 28 predicted proteins | sample LauGreBMM110DCMD_2_FD_187571 | JGI IMG/M metagenome (GOLD analysis project Ga0209443, IMG submission 187571) | Freshwater lake microbial communities from Lake Michigan, USA - Su13.BD.MM110.DCMD (SPAdes) (version 2) | ecosystem: Environmental > Aquatic > Freshwater > Lake | place: Lake Michigan... | reverse complement strand
CCCGAAGTGTAGAGGATATCACTCAGTGCTGTGCCATCTGCCGCCGCCTCCCGTGCGCTGAGCTCCGCATCGCTGTCTGGTGTGGCACTAGCAATCAGGGCATCGATTCCCGCAAGCGAAAAGACATGACGAATTTTGGGCAGTGCCGGCCTGATTTGGTTCAAGTCTGCAAGATAATCGTGCCCACGGAATTCCTCCATCGTGATCAGCATCGCCGCATCAGACTGATCTAGCACATAGGCAAGTTCTTGCCCGCGCAATAGGAAATTGACCGGAATGCAGACCGCACCAGCCCGTGCGATGGCGAACTTGATTGCAGTGAATTCAGGGTAGTTGGCCATATCGAGGGCGACATGTTCGCCAGCCTTAAGGCCGTGAGCGATAAGGCCTGAGGCGATCTGTCGCGACCAGGCCTGCACCTCACCATAATTCCATGTGCGTGCATCAGTGATGATCAGGGGTCGATCTGCCCAACACTCAGCCGCACGGTCCAGCCTGCAGGAAATGGTCAACACCTCCCATTTAGGGTAACGGGCCTCAAGCAGATTACGGCGTTTTTGCGGAGCCATCTTTTCCTCTCGTCTCTGTGCGATTGACTACACAGCATAATTGTCATAACAAACATTTGTTTATTAGCAAACTTGGAATAGGACGATCGCAGATGGATTTCCGCTTTAGTGATGAGCAGCGGATGTGGAACGACACCGTTCAGGATTTCATGGCCCGCGAGGTTGGACAAGATTATACGCTCCAACATGATTTGTCGCGGGAGTTTCCCGAAGATGTATTTCGCAAGATGGCTGACCTTGGCTGGCTCGGCCTGCTTGTGCCGGAGAAACTTGGCGGCATGCAGACCGACCCGGTCATGTTTGCGATCTTCTGCGAAGCAATTGGTAAATATAGCTTAGATACCGCCGCCTGTATCATGACCTCGATGTTCACTGTTCAGAATATCTGCACTCACGGCACGCCTGAGCAGCAGGCGCAATACATTGCACCCTTCCTGCGTGGCGATGCTAAATTTTCAATTTCCATAAGCGAGCCCCAATCGGGATCTGACGCAGCAGGCGGTCGCTCCACAGCTCGGCTCGACGGCGACGAATGGGTGCTCAATGGCAATAAGGTCTGGTGTTCAGGTGCCCAGTTGCCCGGCGCAACCATCGCCATTCTGGCGCGTACAAGCCAAGAGCGTTATGACGGCTTCTCTTTATTTTTGGTGCCCAACACAACGCCGGGGTTGCATATCAAGAAGATGAATACTCTTGTTCGTAAGAGTCTCGGCACCACCGAGTTCTTTATGGACGACATGCGGATCCCGAAGTCGGCGTTGCTCGGGGAAGTTGGCAAGGGCTGGCGTTATATCGGCGAGCATCTCGATCTAGAGAGACTGAGCATCGCTGCCTCGCAGGTCGGAAATGCGCGCACAGCGCTGGATGACACCAAAAAATATTTGAGCGAACGTGACGCATTTGGCAAGAAGCTCTCATCCTATCAGGTGCTTAAACACCGTATGGCTGACGACGAAACCGAACTCGCGGCGGCGCGGCTGTTGGTCTATTATGCCGCTGACAAACTGGCACGCGGCGAACCCGCCAATGCCGATGTGGCCAAAGCCAAACTGTTCACTGCCAAGACACTGTTTCAGATTGCCTTCAACGGAATGCAAGCACTTGGCGGCTATGCTCAACTGCCTGAATATCATATGGAGCGCTACTTTCGCGAAGCCAAGCATGGCATGGTTGGCGGGGGCACAAATGAAATTTTGCGCAGCATTATCGCGAAGTCGATGGGGCTGGGGCGGGAGGGTTAAGGAGTAGACTAAGCGTGGCAACTGTTATCGATCCGGCTAGCGGCCCGCGAGAAGCCATCATGGACGCGGCAGTGCACTTGTTTGGCAAGCAAGGGTTTAGCGGCACATCGATGCGGGACATTGCGAAAGCAGTCGGGGTTCTGCCAGGAAGCCTCTATGCGCACATCGCGAGCAAAGAGGCGATGCTCGTCGATATTGTTGACGATGGAATTCGCAGGTTTCTCGACGCTGTTCGGCCGCACATTGTATCGGGCGCGACACCCGCGGAGAGGCTCCGTGCAATGGTGATCGCCCATGTATCCGTCGTCGCTGATAATCCCGAACGCTCACTCGTTGTTTTCCATCAATGGCGCTTTTTGGGAGATGACAACATTCAAGCCGCTATTGGCAAACGCCGTGATTACGAGCAGGCGTTCATCGGTGTGATCGAGGATGGCATCAAATCTGGAACATTTCGAGCGACTCTGAACCGCCGTATCGCTGTGCTGTCGATACTCGGCGCGCTAAACTGGACCCCGGAATGGCTCACGCCCAATGGAGCGCTTTCACCCGAGGAAGTTGGCGGGGTCATCGCGGACACTCTATTTATGGGCTTGCGCGGTTAAAGCGAATTTTTGTGCGCGCGCTTGACAGATAATGGTTCCTATCATATCGAAAAACAAATGATTGTTTTGAGGTTTAGATGACACGGCGCGCCTTCTCTGATCCGCAGGTAAAATGCTTTGAAGATTTCGAACTTGGCGACACGATGACGACGCGAGGTCGCACAGTCGATATTGGCGATATAACCAGTTTTGCCGGGCTGACGGGTGATCATTACCAACTTCACACCGATGCTACGTTCATGGAAGGCTCGCGCTTTGGCCAACGCATCGCGCATGGTCCGCTGACTTTCTCGCTCGCAGTCGGCTTGATTGGGGGCAGCGGATTTTATGGCGACGCCATTGCCGCGCTTGTCGAAATAACGGGCCTCAAGGCGACTAAGCCGGTGTTCGCGGGCGACACTCTTCACGTCGTTGCCGAAGTTACGGGGCATGAAACGACGGGCGGAAAACATGGCATACTGGCGGTCACCTATTCAGTGCGCAATCAATCGGGAGACGAGGTGATGACGTTTCTCCAGACCATGCTGGCAAAGCGGAGAGTTTGAATGACAGAAAATTGGCAATTGCATGTCGACGCGGGTCAGGAGAATGACCCCGTGTTCGTGGGCGTTGGAGAAATCCCGACCGGAAAGTTTCCGGATCGCAGCTTCATTGAGGGCCTCACAAGCGTCGCCGTCATGGCACTCAGGGATGCGGGGATGGTGCCAAGGGATATCGACACGATCCTGCTGATCCCGTGCCTGCACAGCGGCGCGGATCAGGCCGATCTGGTCTTCTCGCGCATGGCAGAAGAGCTGGGAATCCACGGCTCATGCAAGTCGAGCTTCATGGTGCATTCCGGCGGGTCGACCAGCGACAACGCGGTGCGCGCAGCCCACGGACTGATCGCAACAGGTCACGCAAAAAACGTGTTAGTGCTCCAATGTGAACGCTGGGGTTCAGCTGACCTTAATGAGATGATCACCATGTTGTCGAAAAACGGCATCCCCGGCGAATGGGAATTGCCGACGGGCATCCAGTTCAATGCCATCGGCGCTATGATAATGCGGCGCTATATGCACGCGTCGGGCAGCACGGCGGAGGAACTGGCGTCGGTCTGTGTCACATTGCGCAAATGGGCGAACCTCAACGAAAATGCGATGTTCTACACCAAGCCACTGACGGTTGAGCAGATACTCGCCTCGCGCATGGTCGCTGACCCGCTGCACAGTTTTGAATGCCCGCCAATGGCCGACGGGGCCTGCGCTTTTGTGATGACGAGCGCTGGTGTCGCGAAAAAACGTGGCATCAGCAGCGGCGTCAGAGTTGCGGGCTCTGGGGGCTGCGTCAGCCATTACTGTTTGAGCCAAGAATCTGATCAAGCTGTGCTTGGCTGGCCCTTGGCGGCGGAGCGGGCGTGGAACCAATCGGGCTGGGGTCCTAAGGACGCGGACATTGGCGAAATCTATGACAGCTATGCTGCAGTCACGGCGATCGCACTGGAGGGAATCGGCGTCGCCGAAAAGGGAGAAGGAGCGCGCTGGTTTGCTGCGGGCCATGGTGATCCTGGCGGTAAGTTGCCGATGAATACCAATGGCGGGCTGCTTTCGGCGGGGCATACGGGCGTTGGCGGCGGCACGGCCTTGCTGGTCGAAGGTATCCGCCAATTGCTGCACCGTGCGCCTGCAAAGCGTCAGGTTGAAGGCTGCGAACGTGCGATCATTGGCGGCACAGGCGGCTCCTACATGGATGCGCAGATCCTTTTGCTCGAACGCACGAAATTAGGGGCCTGAACGATGAAAACACCTGTTATCGTATCCGATTTCCGTGCAGGCCTTGCTGGCGGAGACCTGCTGATCCAGAATTGTCATGACTGCGGCAAACCCAATATGTGGCCGCGCTATGCCTGTCCGCATTGCCAGTCTGATAATCTCGGCTGGGTAAAATCGTCGGGCAAGGCCGTATTGCACAGCTTCTGCGTCTTGCGCCAAGGTGCGCCCGAAGGGTTTGAGGGTGATTTGCCTTATGCCATTGGCGTGGTGAAACTGCCCGAGGGTGTTCAACTACTTGTCCGGCTAGAGGCGACTGGGGAGAATGACTGGTCGGCTTATGGGTGCGACGATGAGGTTGAGTTTGTTGCTGTCGACCCCGGCGAGATCGAGCGTCGTCCATGTGCCACATTCCGCCGCGTAGGTTGATGAACAGTTTCTCTTTCCTCGAAAAATCAGCGCGACAATGGCCAGATACGGTGGCCTTGCTGCAGGGCGAGGAGAGTCATACCTACGCTCATTTCCGAGACCGGTCGCTTGCAATCGGCGGGAACCTCCTGGCGCTCGGGTGCAAGACAGGCGATCGGGTTGCCTTTTGCCTAGCAAATTCGCCCCGGATTCTGGAAGTCGTTTTCGGGTGCTTTGCGGCAGGGCTGGTTGTTGTACCAATTAACGCGCGGCTCCACGCTCGTGAAATGGCCTATATCGTCGAGAATTCGGGTGCAAAGATCTTGGTTCACGGCCCGGAGTTTGCCGAAGGCATCGCTTTGCATGCCGACCTGTTCGGCGGTCTGACTCACCAGATTTCGACCGACGCATTCAACACTCTGCTCAACCCGGCCAATAGGCTCCCCTGTGCGGTTGAGGCCGCGCCTGAAGACATTTGCTGGTTGTTTTATACCTCTGGCACCACTGGGAAGCCCAAAGGCGCAATCTGGAACCACCGTATGATTCGCGTGGTGATCATGAACTATCTTGCTGATCTCCATAACATCCAGCCCGGAGAAATGGTGCTGCATTGCGCGCCCATGTCGCACGGTAGCGGGATCGTTGCACTCCCGGCCGTTGCGCGCGGGGCAACAAACGCGATCACCACGTCGGCAAGCTTTGATGTCGAGGAACTGCTGAGCACTATTGAGCTGCTCAAAGTGTCGCACATAGCGTTCATGGCGCCAACCCAGATCATCAAGATGCTCGAAGATCATGTGCCCGCTCGCCATAATCTCTCAAGCCTGAAGGCAATCTGCTATGGCGGAGCGCCGATTTATGTTGAACAACTCAAACAGGCGATCGCGACATTCGGCCCCGTTTTTGTCCAGCTCTACGGGCAGGGCGAAGCGCCAATCACGATTACTGGGTTGACGGCAGCGGCACATCAGAAACTGCTCGACGCGAACGACCTTCGCATAGGCTCTGCAGGGCAAGTGCGAACAGATGTGGAAGCGCACTGCGTTGATGCTGACGACAATCCGCTGCCACCCGGACAAGCGGGAGAAGTTGTTGCGCGCGGTGATGTTGTGATGCCGGGATATTGGAAAGATCCGCAGGCCAGTGCTGAAGCTTTGCGCGGCGGTTGGCTGCACACAGGGGATATCGGCTATTTTGACGCGCAAGGCTATCTCTTCCTGCTCGACCGCGCGAAGGATATGGTGATAAGCGGCGGCAACAACGTTTACCCCCGCGAGGTGGAAGAGGTGATCATCCTTCATGAGAAGGTCGCCAATTGTGTCGTGTTCGGTATTCCCGATGACTATTGGGGCGAGGCGGTTCATGCTGTCGTTGTTCCAAAGCCCGGTGAGATGCTCACTGCACAAGAGATTATCGCGTTTTGCGGGGACCATATGGCGGGCTATAAAAAGCCTAAGGCAGTTGATTTTGTCGATGAGCTTCCGGTGAGTGGCTATGGCAAAATCCTCCGCCGCGAAGTGCGCGAGGCCTATTGGGCTGGTCATGAGAGTCGCATCGGCGGCGGCGCTTCGGCAGCAAGGGCATTAGTGTGAAGGGTGTCGCCATCGCCGGGATCGGTATGACCCAATTTGGCAAGCAAGTAGGGCGTGGTGTGCGCAGCTTGGCGCTCGCCGCGATTGAGGAGGCGATTGCCGATAGCGGTCTAGCCTCGGATCGGATCGATCGCATCTACTTCGGCAATGCTATTTCTGGGATTATTTCGCAGCAAGAGATGGTTCGGGGGCAAGTCGCGCTTCGCCATCAGGTGCTTGGAAAAGTGCCTTTGTTCAACATCGAAAATGCCTGTGCTTCCGGCGGATCGGCATTCAGCCTTGCGTGTGAAGCGGTGGCAAGCGGCGCAGTCGAAGTCGCACTTGTGGTGGGCGCGGAACAGATGAACCATGTTGACCGCAGCCGCCCGTTCAACGCGCTGCGCGGATCCACGGACATTGAAGAGATCGGCGAATCAGAGCCCGGACAGATAAGCGCGAATTCGCTGCTGATGGATTTTTATGCGGCGGTCGCACAGAGATATCTCGATGAGTCTGGCGCTGAGCTCTCTGATTTCGCGCGTGTCGCGGTCAAGAACCGGAAAAATGCGACGATGAACCTGCTAGCTCATCTGCGCACACCGCAGTCTCTCGAAGATGTGCTGGCGAGTCGGATGATTGTGGCACCCCTTTCTCTGCCCATGTGCTCGCCTGTCACTGACGGTGCGGCGGCGATTATCGTTTGTTCGGACAAGGTGGGGGCATCGATTGGTCATCCGGTGGTCCAGGTAAAGGCTTCGGCAGTCGCATCGGGCGCATCGGGCAATCCGGTCGGCGATGCGGCGGCCAAGGCCTATACGGATTCATCAGTGGGCTCGCAGGATTTCGACGTGATCGAACTGCATGACGCAGCGGCGCCAGCAGAGCTGATGCAGTATCATGAGATCGGGCTGTGCGCCAAAGGCGACGGCTTTAGGCTGATCCGCGACGGTGTTACTGATCTGGGCGGAGCCACCCCAGTGAATACAAGCGGCGGATTGCTGAGCCGCGGCCATCCGCTTGGCGCGACCGGATGCGCACAAATTGTCGAGCTGGTTCATCAGCTTCGCGGTACAGCTGGCGCGCGTCAGGTCGAAGGTGCACGGCTGGCGCTCGCGGTCAATGGCGGCGGCTGGCTGGACGGAACATATGCGCTTGCGATAGCCACTGTGCTCGCGCGTAGCTAAGGATAGCTCATGACTTACGAAACCATCCTGCTTGACCGGCCTGCTCCGGGCGTAGCAATTATCACGCTTAACCGCCCGGATCGCGGCAATGGTGTGGTTCCTGAAATGGCGCGTGATCTGCTTGCCGCGCTTGAGGCGCTCGAAGCTGACAAGTCAGTGCGCGTGCTTGTTATGACGGGAGCGGGCAAACAATTTTGTGCGGGCGCTGACTTGGTCGAGTTCCAAAAATTTCTCGCCGAAGATCATGCTCGTGAGCAAGAGCCGTATAATGCCAGGGTGCTTTGGCCTGTCACCCAGCGTTTGGTGTCGTGTCGCCTGCCTGTGATCGCCGCGATCAATGGTGGGGCGACTGCGGGGGGGCTTGATCTAGCACTCGCGTGCGACGTCCGCATTGCTTCCACCAAAGCCAAAATGGGAGAGACCTATATAAAGCTTGGCCTCAACCCGGGCAATGGCGGCACATATTTCTTGCCGCGATTGGTCGGGAGCGGCTTGGCAGCAGAGCTGGCGCTGACGGGTGATCTGGTCGATGCGGAGCGAGCACTCGCAATCGGTTTGGTCAACAGCATCGCCGAACCTGAAGCCCTGATTACAGAAGCTGTAGCGCTGGCGGCGCGGATCGCAGAGCGGCCCCGGCTGGCGATAGAGGCAACTAAGCAGCAGCTGCGCCAAAGCTGGCATATGGATCTGGCCGGATCAATGAATGCCAGTTTTTGGGCAGTTGCCGCGCTTACCTATAGCAACGATCTGCGCGAAGGCGTGGCTGCAGCGCTGGAGAAGCGCGAGCCGGTTTACAACAAGGGCGACAAGGAGTGATAGTCGGATCTGTCATCCATCCGTGGATGCCAGGCCGGCAGCGCGTCGTATGACCTTTAACCAAACCCTTCCCGGCCTAAGAGTGCTGGACCTCAGCACCAATATTGCCGGACCATTCGCCGCGATGATCCTTGGGGATATGGGCGGAGATGTGATCAAGATTGAGCGCCCGCCGTACGGCGATGACACGCGCGCTCTGCCACCCCGGTGGGAGGGGGAAGCAACGGTTTTTCTGTCTGTGAACCGTAACAAACGGAGCCTTTTGCTGGACATCAAATCGCTCGAAGGCAAGGCCGCGCTCTTCCGTCTGATTGAAACCGCAGATGTAATAATCGAGAGCTTCCCGCCGGGCTTAGGCGAAAAACTCGGCATCACCTTTGACGCGCTCAAGGCCTGCAATCCTCGCATCCTGATGGCTTCAATCTCGGCCTTTGGCGATGGTCCTATTGGCAAAACTATGCCCGGCTATGACGCCTTGGTGCAAGCGGTCAGCGGGATGATGAGTTTTACTGGATCACCAGGTTCCCCAACCATCCGAGTCGCGCCGTCGATACTCGATCTGTCGACCGGGATGTGGGCAGCGATGGGTCTCGTCGCCGCCATCTTGCGCCGGAATGCCAGCGGCGAGGCAGAACATATCCGTCCCAGCTTGATTGACAGCGCCTTCACGATGATGAACCACCAACTGCTGGGCATGCTCGCAACGGGTCGGCCGCCAGAGAAGCTTGGATCGGGCGCGCCCAGTGCAGCGCCTTACGGTGTGTTCAAAGCATCGGACGGAGAGTTACTTATTGCCACAGCGAGTGAACAGCAGTTCCCGCGTCTGTGTAAAGCGCTGAAGCTCGATACGCTGATTGAGGATGTTCGCTTCCGGACGACGGCGGACCGGCTGCAGCACCGTGAGCCGCTTGATCTGGCTATTGCTGCGGTTATCAGTTTGCAGACGGTTGAACATTGGCGTGCTCATCTGGGCAGCGCAGGAATTTCCTGCGGCCGCGTTAATGATCTGGCAGAGGCGCTCGCCTTGCCCGTCGTGGCCGAGCGGTGTTTGCTTAAAGAAATACAAGTGCGACTGCCAATCGACCCCGACGCCGACGGTTTGCGCAAGCCCCCCCCAAAATTGGGCGAGCATTCGCGCGAGATACTGGGCGGACTGGGCTATTCAGAAGCTCAGATAAGCACGCTTGTCGGCAACACCCCGAGCTGAGGCGGCCGATCTATGGCGGTGCCGAATATTGGCGTGAGCTCGATGACCTGAGTAGCACTGTTTAAGTGTCGTTCTTACCAGCTTTTATAGCAACTGAGTATCTCACTAACGCTATCAACAAATCTGTTGACAACAGATGGTTATGTGGTAGTTGTTGATGCAAATTGAAGGTCTCGGCGTCAAACAAATTGGGACTTTGGACCCCTACTCATTGGCACGCAGCAGAACTGAAAAAGGATGAAGTCATGATGCACGATCTGGTTATTCGTGGGGGGACGGTGGTTGACGGAACTGGTGCGCCAAGGCGCGTAGCGGATGTGGCAATTGACGGGCAAACCATTACCACTGTTGGTGTCGTAGAGAGCCAAGGACGCCGCGAGATTGATGCTGCCGGCTTTCTGGTTACGCCAGGCTGGGTTGATATCCATACTCACTACGACGGGCAGGTCAGCTGGGATCCCTATCTGTCGCCCTCGTGCTGGCACGGTGTGACGACGGTGGTGATGGGCAATTGCGGGGTCGGGTTTGCGCCGGTGAAGCCGCATTTTCGTGACCGGTTGATCAACATCATGGAAGGCGTTGAGGACATTCCTGGCACTGCGCTGACCGAAGGTATTACTTGGGAATGGGAGACCTATCCGCAGTACCTTGATGCGCTTGCCTCTAAATCCTATGCAATGGATGTGTGCTCTCAAGTGCCCCACGCCGCTATCCGGACTTATGTAATGGGCGAAAGGGGCGGAGATAATGAGCCGGCTTCTGCGGACGAAATTGCAGAGATGTCGGCGCTTGTTAGCGAAGCGCTTGACGCTGGGGCGTTCGGCTTTACCTCTTCACGCATCACTGCGCACAGGACAGCGGACGGCAAGGTTGTGCCAGGCACGCAGGTAAGCATTGACGAGATGGAAGGCTTTGGCGATGCGCTTAGCAAGGCGGGTCACGGGATTTTCGAAGTGGTGTCTGATATCAATTTTGACGGCATCCCCGGAAGCCTGACCGATGCCGAGGAAATTGACTGGATGGCCGATGTCTCGCGTCGCAAGAATGTCAAATTCACCTATTTGCTGTTCCAGAATCCGGGCAACACCACAAAATGGCGTTCTACCGTTGAACTGACGAGCAAGGCGCAAGCGCAGGGAGCGGAAATCTATCCGCAGATCAGCATGCGGCCGACCGGGATCGTAATGGGATTGCAAAGCAGCTTCCACATGTTCATGGGACGACCCACCTATGACGCACTCGCTAACCTTCCGTTTGAAGATCAGGTCAAGAAGTTGCAGCAACCCGAAATCCGGGCGGCGATCATCGCTGAGACATCAGACAAACTGCCGTTTGAGGGTACGGCGCTTCGTTACGAAATGATGTTCCGCCTTGAACAGGCTGACGGCTCTCTGGATTATGAACCTTCGTTTGAATCGAGCGTTCAGCAGATCGCCATGCGCGCGGGCGTCTCTGAAGATACCATCCTTTATGACATGATGATGGAGAATGAGGGCCACGGTTATATCTATGTGATCCTCGTTAACTACGGTGATTATTCTCTCGATTTCCTCTATGAGTTGATGGACAATCCGACCGTGATTGCGGCTGGATCAGATGCAGGTGCGCATTGCGGTGCCATTTGCGATGCAGCAATGCCGACCTTCATGCTCAGCCACTGGACGCGCGACCGGAAAGCGGGACCGACACTGTCGGTCGAGAAAGCGGTGGAAAAGCAATCGCGTGCTACGGCTGCGCTTTATGGTCTCAATGATCGCGGCACTCTGGCCCGCGGCATGAAGGCTGATGTCAACATCATTGATTATGAGAAGATTGGAAGCTCTCGTCCGAAAATGGTTGCCGATCTGCCAGCAGGCGGCAAGCGGTTGCTCCAGACCGCAACCGGATATCGCGCAACAATTGTGAGTGGCGTGGTGACGTTTGAAGATGGTGTCTCAACAGGCGCGCTTCCCGGAAAGTTGCTGCGCAGCGCGCCCAACGCTTTTACACCAGCGGCTGCACTCGAAATGGCGGATTGATTTGATTGGTTGCCGGGTTTTCATCCGCCCAATTTTGGTCTAATAGGTCGGCTACGCTGCCATATAAATAGGGACCTGCATGACGAAAGTTAGTAATATCGGCAAGCGAAGGTCGGTTGCCAAGGAAGATTCGAGTGACTCTTACCAGCGGCGCCGCAGGGAAATCGCCGAGGCCGCGATCCGTGTGTTTAACCGGCAGGGCTTTAAGGGTTCGAGCCTCAGCGCAGTAGCAGCAGAACTCGAAATCGATCGTGCGTCCCTGTATTACTACATATCCTCAAAAGAGGAGCTGTTCGATGAACTCGTCCGTACGGTCGTCGAGCGCAATTTGGAAATCGTCAAGCAAATCGAGACCAGCGACCTTAGTCCGCGCCTTAAACTGCGCGACCTTATTACAGCGCTAATGACGTCATATGGTGAGCATTACCCTCTGTTTTACATCTATATTCGCGAGAATTTGAGCCATGTGTCCGACAGCAGGTCGGAATGGTCGGCTTATATGCGCAAATTGAATGCGGAGACCTCGGATGCCGTGATTGCAATCATCGAGCAGGGCTATGCCGAAAAAAGCTTCCGCAATATCGGTGCACCAAGTGTTGTGGCTTTCGGTGTGCTGGGGATTGTCGGCTGGACTCACCGCTGGTTTCGCCCGGACAAAAGCGATGTCAGTGCCGAGGAGATCGGCAACACCTATGCCGAGATGCTTGTTTCGGGTTTGGAAAATCCTTACTAGACGTTTGCTGCCTTGGCGTAGTTCACGACTTTGGCCTGCGTGAATTCCAGCAGGCCGTGCATTCCCATTTCGATCCCGACACCAGACATCTTCGCGCCTGCAAATGGCGTGTCGGGGCCGATGTCGCCATGCTTGTTTATCCAGACCGAACCCGAATCGAGCTGGCTGGCAACCGCGCCTGCCTTTTCGACGCTCGATGACCAAACCGAGTTGCCGAGGCCATAGCTAGTATTGTTGGCCCGTGCGATCACATCGCCGACGTCGGTGTAGCGCATGACTGGCAGGACCGGCCCGAACTGCTCATCGGTAACCAGTCGCGCATCGTCGGCGATGTCGCGAACGATGGTGGGGTTGATGAAATAGCCTGGGCCATCAGGGCTGTCTCCGCCGGCAATAATATTACCGTCTTTTCTCGTCTCTTCGATCAGCGATTTGAGTTTGTTGTATTGCGTGCGGTTCTGCACCGGACCGAGCTGTGTTCCCTGCTGCAATCCCGAGCCGACAATTGCAGCTCTCGCGATTTCAGCAAGCTTTTCGCATATCGCATCATATTGGCTGTCATGGACATATAACCGCTTGAGCGCAATGCAGACTTGGCCATTATTGGCAAATGCGGAATCGAACAGCTGCTGCGAGACGACTTCCGGATCGCAATCATCAAGCACGATGCCCGAGTCATTGCCACCTAGTTCGAGCGTCATTCGCTTGAGCGTTGCTGAGCCCGACGACATCACTTTCATGCCAGTGTTGGTCGATCCCGTGAAACTTACCTTGCGCACTAGCGGATGGCCGGTCAGTACGTCGCCAAGGTCATTGTTGTCAGTCACAATATTGACGACGCCGGCTGGAACAAAGTCTTTGATCAGAGAGGCAAACTGCAGCGTCGCAAGCGGCGTCGTTGCGGCTGGTTTTACTACAGCCGTGTTGCCAGTCAGCAGGGCTGCGCCAATTTTGTTGACGGCGGTCAGCACGGGGAAATTCCACGGCACGATCGCCGCGACGACTCCGAGCGGCCTGCGATGAAGTTCGATGCGGCGGGCGTCGCTGTCCTCAATTGTTTCGACCGGAATTTCGAGCCCTGCATAATAACGCAGGAAATAGGCAGCACCACCGACCTCGCCTTGGGCATCGCCGATCGGCTTTCCCTGCTCGCTGGTCAACGTGCGAGCGAGAGAATCGAGATTGGTTTCGATTGCTTCTGCCATCTTGATGAGAACCGCGCGCCTTTCATCGAGCGAGGTCGCGGACCATGCGGGAAATGCTGCAGCAGCAGCCGTTACCGCAACTTCCATTTCTTCGCGCGAAGCGCAGGCACAGGTCGCAAAGACTTCTGCTGTTGCTGGATTAATCACATCAAGCGAACGGCTGCCGCCTGTCATCTTACCGTTCACCAGCATTTCGTAACGCGCTTCCATTTGGGCTCTCCTAATTCCGGTGCCAATTAATAGACATGGCGCTTAACGAGGCTAGTAGTCAAACCGACTGCAGGCATCTTCTTCTTTGCTAACTAGCCTAGAATTTCTATCAGAAACGATTCGGTACATATCGGGTCAGAACGCCAAGGGCTCAAATTTAGAAACACGTATGGACATTTGTCAACACATATGTAGAAAAATTGAAAAAGCTCTTTCACTCGTCTATGTATCTGCTGTTGGCATTGATGTTGCGCATAAAGCGACCAGTGTAAAAAAATGCGCCTTTCTTCTCTGAAAACTGCTGCTGCGAGCCGTAAGGTAAAGGCGCGCAGCTGTACCTGATTAGCAATTGCACCCAAAACGCTGAGGTGAATTCAAATATCTAGTCAACAATAACGTTGACATTTTAAATCAGCTGAGCAACAGCGCCGGAATGTCGGAGAACAAATTAGCAGACGTTGACTGGTTGACGGCCGCCTTAGCTGCGGCAAATGTGCCTACATTAGCATGTGTATTGGTGCACCTGACGGGCGACCGTCTCTGGATCGAGGGCCGGTTTGTGCCGACCCGCTTACGCGGCATGGACGATTATGACAGCGGGGGCTTGCCTGATGAGGTCCAAGATGAGATCCGCAGCGCGGCCGAAGTTGCCTTGCGCGCATGGTTTGCCGGACAGCCTCCCGCATTGCCGGATCCGGCGGGCGATCTGCTTGTCGAAATGATGAGTGTGTCGCTCGGCGAACAAGTGCCAGTAGACTACGCTCCGATGATCTGGAACGATCTGTTTGTTTCACCGACGCTTGACGAATTGCGCAGCGACGTTCCGCCGCCAGAAGGCTTCTCGGCGCTTATTATCGGTGCCGGTATTTCAGGACTATGTGCGGCGATCGAACTGGCGGAAGCCGGCATTCCCTCTATTATATTGGAACGGCGTCACGAGTTAGGCGGGGTGTGGTTTGATAACCGCTACCCCGGCGCGGCCTGCGATGTACCAAGTCATCTCTATTCCTTCTCGTTTGCGCCGAATGACTGGTCGCGTTTCTTCGCTGGCAGCCGCGAGATCCACGATTATCTCAATAAGGTTGCTGACGATCATGATGTTCGGCAGCATATCCGTTTCGGCTGCGAAGTGACCGAGGCGCGTTTCAATGAAGCCAACGGAGAATGGGAAGCTGAGGTCGTCTCGGCTGCGGGTGCGCGCGAAACCTACCGCGCGACGATGCTAATCAGCTGCGTCGGAGCGTTCAACAAGCCGCGCATTCCAAACATCGCGGGGCTGGATGGCTTCAAGGGGCCTAGCGTGCACACCGCGCAATATCCCGATGCCGGACTGGACCTTGCCGGACGCAAGGTCGTGCTTGTAGGCAACGGTGCAAGCGCGATGCAAGTGGCACCGGCGATCGTCGACGAGGTGGCATCACTCGTTATTGTCCAGCGCACACCGCAATGGGCGTCGCCCTTCCCGAAATTCGGTCGGGATATTCCCGAACCACTTCGCCGATTGCTCCATAAAGTGCCATTATATCGCCTTTGGTATCGATTGCGGTTGAGTTGGGCGTTCAATGACAAATTGTACGAGGCGCTGACCCAAGATCCCGACTGGGACGACCAAGGCCGTTCTATCAATGCGATCAACGATTTGCATCGCAAGGGGCTTACGGCCTATGCCAAGACCGAACTTGGCGACGCACAGCATTTGCTGCCCGAAGTCATCCCGGATTACCCGCCCTTCGGCAAGCGCATGTTGCTCGACAATGGCTGGTTCCGCACTTTGGCGCGCGAAAAGGTGACCTTGGTTACCGGCGGCGTGACCGAGGTGAAGCCTGATGCAGTCGTCATCAGCGACGGCGCGGTCCACAAGGCAGATGTGATAATATGGGCGACAGGGTTCGATGTCGTCAATCTGCTCGCGCCAATGAAGGTCGTGGGCCTTGGAGGGCGCGAACTCCACAAGGATTGGGGCGGAGACGATGCCCGCGCCTATCTGGGCACCGTAATGCCAGGTTATCCCAACTTCTTCTGCCTATACGGTCCTAACACGCAGTTCGGTCATGGCGGGAGTTTGATTACCGTGCTCGAACGGCAAATGCACTATATCATGTCGATGCTGCGTCAAATGTTTGGGAAAGGCTTCACGCACGTCGAGGTCCGGCAGGACGTTCACGATGCCTATAACGCCAAGGTCGATGCCACGCACGAACAAATGGTGTGGACCTACCCCGGCGTGGAAAGCTATTACAAAAACAGTAAGGGCCGCGTTGTAATCAACAACCCGTTCCGAATACTCGATGTGTGGAGGATGACCCAAGTTTCTGATTTAGATGATTTTCACTGCTCGTCTCATGTTGAAACGCTTGTGAAGGCTGCCGTGCGATGACAGACGCGCCCGTCGAGATCGACCAGGTCAATGCAACGCTGGTAATCGCAATCAATCGCCCTGCGCAGCGCAATGCGGTCAATCAGGCGGTATCGCTGGCAATCGCAGGTGCGCTTGACCGGCTTGATAACGATCCCGGACTGCGCGTTGGTATCATCACGGGCCGTGGCGGATCCTTTTGCTCTGGCATGGACCTCAAAGCCTTTCTCAACGGCGAACGGCCAGAGCTTCAAGGGCGCGGCTTTGGTGGAGTGACCGAAGCGCCGCCGACGAAGCCGCTGATTGCCGCTGTCGAGGGATATTCGCTGGCGGGTGGCTGCGAACTGGCGCTGGCATGCGACATGATTGTTGCAGCTGATAACGCATGGTTTGGCCTACCCGAAGTCACGCGCGGGCTTGTTGCTGGATCCGGCGGACTCATGCGTTTGCCGCGCCGTATTCCAGCGGCGATTGCGCTTGAATATGCTTTGACTGGCGAACGCATCAGTGCGCCGACCGCGCATCACTGGGGGCTGGTGAATCGCCTAACGTCCTCGGGTGAGGCGCTAACCGAAGCGCTTGCGCTTGCAGCGCAAATCACCGCCAATGCGCCGCTGTCAACCTTGATGACCAAGCGTATCATTCAGGAATCTGCGAGCTGGCCCGAAGATGAAATATGGGATCGGCAGCGCCCGTTGACTGAGTTCGTTCTCTCGTCTGAAGACGCACGGGAAGGAGCGCGCGCCTTTGCCGAGAAACGCGCACCCGTTTGGAAGGGCAAATGACGCGCGACGTCGCAGTCATTGGAGGTGGCACCATGGGTGTCGGCATTGCTTATGTCACGGCAATGGCTGGCGGCCTAGTGACGGTTGTGGAGCCCGATGATGCGCGTGGCGCAACATTCAGCAAGGTCGTCGCCGAAACGGTCCAGTCATCGATCAAGCGCGGCAAGCTTGATGATGCGGGCGGCCAGGCTCTCGTCGAGCGCATTACACGGATCGGAAATGTTGACGAAATTCCCGAGGGTTTGGACGTAGCGATCGAGACTGTGCCTGAGCGTTTGGAGCTAAAGCTCAACATCCTGTCCCGCATCGCTGCGCGCAGGCCAAAGATGATCGGCAGCAATACCAGCGCTATGTCGATCGACCGGCTGGCTGAGGCTCTCCCCGATCCGACCGCCTTTTTAGGGATGCACTTTTTCAACCCTGTCTGGTCGCTTCCCTTGGTCGAATTGATCAGAGGCGAGAAGACCTCCGAAACGACGCTCGAAACCGCGCGTGGTTTCGTCAGCTGGCTTGGCAAGCAATCGCTGACCGTGCGCGATGTGCCCGGCTTTGCGACCAGCCGCCTCGATCTGATCGCGGGCCTTGAGGCTATGCGCATGCTTGAAAGCGGTGTTGCTAGTGCCGAGGATATCGACCGTGCAGCGGTGCTTGCTTATCGGCATCCGGTCGGGCCACTCAGGTTAAGCGATATTGTCGGGCTAGACGTCCGCCTTGACATAGCGCGCACACTGCAAGCCGCTCACGGTGACCGGTTTGCGGCACCACAAATTTTGATCGATATGGTCGGTAAGGGAAAACTTGGGGTCAAATCCGGCCAAGGCTTCTTTGCTTGGCCGGAATGAATGGAGAGAAGATTGATGTCGTCGGAACTTTTTCAAAACTCGCTCTGCGACACTGCTGAACACCATCGTGATTTGCGCGATGCGGTCAGCAAGCTTGTCGGTAAGTTTGGCCGGAAGTATTTTCAGGATGTCGTCAACAAGGGCGAGCAGCCGACCGCTCTGTGGTCAGCGCTGGGCGAAGCTGGGTTTCTGGGTGTGCACGTGTCTGAGGCCTACGGCGGCGGTGGCGGCGGTCTGGCCGAACTCAACATCTGCATCGAGGAAACCGCAGCGCACGGCTGCCCGATCCTCTCAATGGTCATCTCCTCGATCACCGCACCTATCATTGCAGCTTGCGGCAGCGAGGCGATGAAGCAGGAATGGCTGCCTGGCATCGCCAGCGGTAAGCGCAAGATGTGCTTCGGCATCACTGAGCCGAACGCCGGATCGAACACCCACAAGGTCACCACCCACGCGGTGCGCAAAGGCAATGGCTGGGTGATTAACGGTGCGAAGTACTGGACCTCGGACATCGACCAGTCGGACGCGGTCATGGTCGTGGCGCGTGACGGCGTGCCGGTGACCGATGGCTCGCGGCAGGGCCTGTCGCTGTTCGTGGTGCCGACCAACACGCCGGGCATTTCCATGACCCAGATCGATTCTGCCCTGCGCACCTCCGAAAAGCAGTTTTCCGTGTTCTACGACAATGTCGAAGTGCCCGACGAAGCGCTGATCGGTGAGCCGGGGGCGGGTCTGAAGCAAGTGTTCTCGGGCCTTAATCCTGAACGTATCGCGGCCGCTGCGATCAACAATGGTATCTCGCGCTTCGCCATCACGCAGGCCACGCAGTATGCCAAGGATCGCTCGGTGTGGAACACGCCGATCGGCGCGCATCAGGGCGTGGCCCACCCGCTGGCCGAGGCCTATATCAACGTGCAAGCCGCCCGCTTGCTCAATGCGCGCGCCGCGCAACTCTGCGATGGTGGGGAAGATGCCGCCGAGACCGCCAACATGGCCAAGTTCGCAGCAGCGGAATCCTCCTTGAAGGCGCTGGATCAGGCGATCCAAGTCCACGGCGGCAACGGGCTTTCGAACGAGTATGGTCTGTCTGATCTATGGTTCATCGCGCGCCTGCACCGCACCGCGCCGGTGAGCCGCGAGATGATCCTCAACTACGTCTCGACGCATAGCCTTGGATTACCGAAGAGCTATTGATATGATGGGCGACAGCATCCTCAATTTGGTCCGAAACCACGCGACACAAACACCTGGCGCGCCATGCCTTTCGTTCGAAACGGAGACGCTCAATTATGGTGATATGTACCAAAGGTGCCGCCGTGTCGCCCAAGCTTTGGCCCAACAGGGCGTAAAAGCTGGGGACCGTGTCGCCATCCTCGCGCGCAATTCACCGGCCCAATATGAATTGCTCTTTGGCTGCGGTATTATCGGCGCGATCCTGCTGCCCGTGAACTGGCGGCTCGCGCCCCGCGAAGTGGCGGACATACTGGCCGATGCGGAACCAAGCCTGTTGATCATCGAGGGTGATTTTCGCGACTTGCTCGCTGAGGCTGAGATGCCGATTGAGACGATGGATTTGCATGCGGACTATCCCGCGTGGCGTGAAGCGGCATCGGCAGAGGCTCCAGAGCAACCCATTACACCCGACACACCCGCGCTGATGCTCTATACATCAGGCACAACAGGCCGTCCGAAGGGTGCAGTACTAAGCCATCGCAACCTTTCTTACATGAACCGCATGGCAGGCGAGTTGTGGGATTTCCCCGCGGATGGCGTCAATCTGGTCGCGATGCCGCTCTTCCATATTGGCGGCATTGGCTATGGACTGTCGGCATTCGGTCGGGGCGGACACACGGTTTTGATGCAGCAAGTCATCCCGGTCGACATTGTCGAAGCGATCCGCCAACACCGCGTCACCCACGGCTTTTTTGTTCCCACTGTTATCCAGATGCTGATGGAGGTTCCCGGCGTCGCGGAAATGAACATGTCGAGCCTGAAATGTATGCTCTATGGCGGCGCGCCGATAGGGGAAGCGGTCCTCAAGCGGGCCATGGAAATGTTCCGCTGTGGCTTTATCCATTGTTACGGAATGACCGAAACAGCCGGCACGGTGATCACGCTGGTGCCGGAGGATCATGATCCCGGTGGACCACGCGCGCACCGTCTGCGCTCATGCGGCTTGCCAATGCCTTGGGCGGAACTTGCGCTCATCAATCCGGAAACGGGCGAAGCAGTTTCAACAGGAGATGTAGGCGAAATCCGTATCCGTTCTGCGGTCAACATGCTTGGATATTGGAACAAACCCGAAGAAACCGCGAAGACGATCACGTCCGATGGCTGGCTCTGTACCGGGGACGCGGCGTATCAGGATGCCGATGGCTATGTGTACATCCATGATCGGTTTAAGGATATGATCGTGTCTGGCGGCGAGAATATCTATCCCACCGAAATTGAAAATGCCCTGTTTGAACATCCCGGTGTCGCGCAGGTCGCGGTGATTGGTGTCGCGCATCAACGCTGGGGCGAAACGCCCAAGGCATTCGTCGTTGCACGCGAGGGTGCGCGGCTTAGCGAGGCCGAACTGATCCAATTCACGCGTGACCGGTTGGCGCATTACAAATGCCCGACGTCGGTGGCTTTTGTGGCCGCATTGCCAGTGAACGGCGCGGGGAAGATCCTGAAGAAAGAAATGCGCAACCCTTTTTGGCTGAAAGACAACGTATGAGTATCGGTGCATCGGCCCAATTGCTGCGCGGCTTTGCAGTCGATTTTCTCACTTGCCACAATGTTGCGACAGTCGAGACGATTATGGAACCCGATTATGCACTGAGCATCGGCGGGTTTCTGCTGGCCGGGCGGGATGACAAATACCTTCCTGCAACTGCTGCGCAACTGGAGCAATTTCCCGGCCTGTGCGTCACTGTCCATGATACGGTTATCGGCCCGGATGCGGTTGCGATGCGCTTTACCGAACATGGTGCGTCTCACCGACATGGTGGTCGCCTGTCAACATGGGGAGGGGTCACCCTTTTCTGCATCAAGAATGGTCGCCTGTGTAAGGGCTGGGCAGAAGAGGATTATTACGCACGCAAACGGCAATTGGCTGACGCAACCTGCGATGTCGTGAAGTCGCCGCACCCCGCCCCTTGGGATGCGCCATGTGAGGCACCCGACACGGCGGTTGAGGCGCTGGCTCGTGAATGGCTCGTTACTCCTGACAGCTGGACCGACACATCACGCATTGATGAAATTAGCGCCGAGGGACCGCGCTTTGTCGAGCTCCTGATGATTGATGCCGTTACGATCAATCAGCTTTTCTCGGCCGGACAGCGCGGCGCGTTCCACCTCAGCTGCACCGGAACCTACACTGGTGGCTTTGAGGATATTGACCCAGCACGAACGGGCCAGATCGTCACCCTCCACCTCTCAGGGATATTCGACGTTGCGGGTGGCAAAGTCGCCCGCGTTCAGGTGACTGCCGACCGGCTGGGCCTTCACCGTTCTTTGATGGGACCCAAATGAGCAAGATCATCATCACCTGCGCCGTGACGGGCGGTGCGCATACGCCGACCATGTCCTCCGCGCTGCCCTGCACACCCGCCGAAATTGCAGAACAGAGCATTTCGGCGGCTGAGGCAGGGGCTGCGATCCTCCATCTCCATGCGCGGATGCCCGAAGACGGCAAGCCTACCGGTGATCCGGAGGTTTACAACCAGTTCCTTCCCGTCATTAAACAACGCACAGATGCCATCGTCAACATCACGACCGGGGGCTCGGCGACGATGCCGCTGGTCGAGCGGTTGCGAGCCGCCGTGCGGTTCAAGCCCGAAATGTGTTCGCTTAACATGGGCACGATTAACTTCGCCATGTTCCCCGCCGCCAAGCGGATCAGCAGCTGGAAGCACGAGTGGGAGAAGGACTATATCCTTGGGTCAGACGACTTCATCTTCCGCAACACATTCCGCGATATAGCCACGATCTTAGAGACAATGGGCGAGGCCGGCACACGGTTTGAGCATGAATGCTATGATGTCGGGCATCTTTACAATCTTGCCTATTTCGTTGACTCTGGCGCGGTCAAGCCGCCGTTCTTTATCCAGATGATCTTCGGCATATTGGGCGGCATTGGCCCCGATCTTGAAAATCTGATGTTCATGAAATCGACTGCAGACCGCCTGTTTGGCAAGGATAGCTTCCAATGGTCGGTGCTCGCGGCGGGGAAACATCAGATGCCGTTCTTGACGCAAGCCGCCCTGATGGGTGGGCATGTCCGCGTCGGGCTAGAAGACAGCCTGTTCATCGAACGCGGGCAGCTTGCTGTCTCCAATGCGCAGCAGGTTGAGAAGATCGTACGGATCATCCGCGAAATGGGCCATGAGCCCGCAAACCCCGCAGAGGCCCGCGCTATGTTGAACCTCAAGGGCGGCGACAGGGTGGAGTTTTAGGTTATGGCACGGACGATTGTTGATCTTTCCATCTATCTCGAAAATGACGTGATCTCCGATCCACCACCCTATCAGCCCAAGATCGAGTATATTGATCACAACACCTCTATCCCGTCACTGATCAACTTCTTCCCCGGCCTCAAGCCTGAAGACCTGCCCGATGGCGAGGCCTGGGCGATTGAGAAGGTCGAGCTGATCACGCACAATGGCACGCACCTCGACGCGCCCTATCACTTCGCGTCAACGATGAATAAGGGCGAGCGCGCAATCACGATTGATGAAGTCCCGCTTGATTGGTGTTTTCAGCCCGGCGTGAAGCTTGATTTCACAGCGCTGCCCGATGGCTATGTCGTGTCCGCTGCCGATGTCGAGGCCGAGCTCGCGCGCATCGGCCACACGCTGTCGCCGCTCGAAATCGTCGTGGTCAATACGGCGGCAGGCAAGCGCTATGGGCAGGACGACTATGTGACCGCGGGCTGCGGCATGGGCTATGAAGCGACGATATACCTGCTTGAACGCGGTGTGCGGCTGACCGGCACCGATGGCTGGAGCTGGGACGCACCCTTCGTCCATACACGTGAAGCCTATGAAGCGACGGGTAATGCCGGGCTCATATGGGAAGGCCATAAGGCTGGGCGGGATATCGGATATTGCCATCTGGAGAAGCTCCACAATCTCGAGGTGCTCCCAGCGACGGGTTTTACAATTGCCTGCTTTCCAATGAAGATACGGGCGGCGTCCGCAGGGTGGACACGCGCCGTGGCAATATTTGAGGAGTAGTCCCCTCAAACAATTTTTTCCGCCAGATCAAACATGAACGGCGCGGTATCCTTGACCGAGGGGCGGTCGCGGTGGTGTGCTTCAAACCGTTTCAAATTCGGATACAGCACATTCCACGCATCCATATCAGGCGCATAGTTCTGCCAAGCTGGGATCAATTGTGACTCGATCACGGTATCCTGCATGCCCAGCAGCGCAATCACCGCGATGTCCGCCAGCCCGAACCGATCGCCAACAACGAACTCCTGGTCTCCCACACGGCGATCAAGATCGGTCAAGCCGCCTTTCACTTTGCGCAACTGGCGACTGGCCCATTCAGCGCTGATATGTTCACGCTGCATTTCCCAGAAGAGCAATACCGTCGCGTCGGCCACGCCCTCGGCAATGGTGTGGACCAGCTTCGCCTCCATCGCGAGCGTGCGGTCGGCTGGGAGCATGGAGGGCTCAGGATATTGATGCTCAAGCCAGTCCATCAGATAGGTCGATTCAAACACCGGATCGCCGTCATCGCGGATCAATATGGGTAGTTGCTCAAGCGGATTATAGAGCCGTGTCTTGGTGTCGGCGTGCCAGGGCACTTCATTCTGAACCGTGAAGGGTATCCCCTTTTCGATCATTGAGATGCGCACTTTGCGAGCGAAGGGGCTGGGGGTTGCACTGATCAATATCATAGGGTTTCTCCTTCAATTCATCAAAAGTCCAGCCGGAATGGTCGACCAGAAAATCGATGGCGGCAGGTGCGCCGGTTATGGCGGCGACAGCTGTCTTCTCTACCCATGCGTGTAACCATCCTCAACTTCCGGTCTAGCGACAGAAAAATGTGATCCGATCCTGAATTCAACATATATGTTGATTATTCTGTTTGTCGAGTGCAAACTTGAGATTATTTCATATTTGGGAGCGCTAACGATGAGCCGTGATTTGGGTCTTGGTATTTCGGGTGGAGCCAGGCTCAGAAATAAAAGTGCATTCGGGCGTCGTGGCGCAGGATGACGGGATCGACTTCGACTGGGAAACTAAACGATGAGTGAGACAGCTGGCACCATTGTTCGCAGCGAGTTTGAGGGGCGCAAGCTCTTACTACTTTGCGCCGCGTTGGGCCTTACTGCCAGCATGAACGCAACAATGGTTTATGGCTTGGGTTCGTTTATGGTTGCACTCAATTCTGCCTTCGGCTGGAGCCGAGGTGACGTTTCGCTTGCTTCAACGATATTGACGCTTGGCGTCTTTCTGTTTGGCCCTGTTGTCGGCCGGCTTGGCGACCGATTTGGAGCGGCAGCCGTCGGCTCGATCAGTTTGGTGAGCTATGCTGCAATGGTGGTAGTCATGTCGCTCACTGTCCAGACACTTCCTGGGCTTTGGATTTTCTACTTCATGATCGCATTGTGTGGTGTGGGATCCACTCCTATTGTTTTACTCCGGCCAATAGCTGCGGGTTTTGACAAGCAACGAGGATTGGCGCTCGGTATCGCTTTGACCGGCGCAGGCCTCTCTGGATTCTGGGTCCCGAACGTGGTCACAGCCGTCATCGCAAACTACGGCTGGCAGGCCGGTTATTGGGCCGTGGCAGCGGCGGCAATGCTGGCTGCACCAATTGTTTGGTTTGGATTTCGGCCTTCTGAGAAACGTGATGAACTAGCCAACATTAGTGGAACACCCAAGACCGGAATGACATTTCGCGAAGCCTGCAACACGCGAGCTTTCGCAATGGTTTCAGTCCTAGCGTTCAGTATGGCGCTCGGTATCGGCGGTATGGTCGTCCATTTGAACCCCTTGTTTCAAGACTATGGAGCAAGCGCAGCAACGGCGGCGGGTCTTGCGTCTCTGATCGGCATTTCGAGCACGTTCAGCCGGTTGCTTACCGGGTTCAGCCTTGACCGGTTTCCGGTTGGACTTGTAACAGTTTTGGTGATCTGTCTGGGGACGTTGGGTATCGCGCTCATCTGGCTCGGGGGCTTGCGATTTGGATTGCCGGGCGTCATCTTGATAGGATTATTGTTGGGCGCAGAGCTTGATCTGCTTGCTTATCTCACTTCTCGGCTGTTTGGCCAACGGGCGTTCGGCGCGATCTATGGCTGGACTTACAGCCTCTTCTCATTCGGCTTTGGCTTAGGGCCATTGTTGATGGGGCATCTGCACGATCAATTCGGATCTTACGACATTGCTTTGCTGGCGAATGTCTCGCTGCTCTTGGGATCGGCCGCAGTGGCTTTTGGCCTAAGCGCGCGGTCGCAGATGGAGGGTCGTTGACACTGGCCACATGGTGTCGAACCGCACGCATTTTGGAGAACGGAAATCGATTTAGCTGTTCCCCTGCGCAGGTCGCCAATACGCGATCCAATAGCGGCATTGGTCATATCAAGACCCTTGGCGATCATGTTTTGGCGGCTCACAAGCCGCCTGCGGCAACAGTCGCGCATCACTCTGGGTTAAAGACGAGTGGCCAGCCAATCGCAAGCCGCAGCCAAAGCTTCATCAGCACGATCAAGACTGCCGACCATTCCCATGAAGCCGTGGTTCATGTCGCTGTATCTGATGAGCGTCGTATCTACTCCCGCTTCCTTCAGTTGTCTCGCATAGACTTCGCCTTCATCGCGCAGAATGTCATACTCTGCGGTGATGACATAGGCAGGAGGTAAGCTACCCAGATCGGTCGCACGATTCGGCGAGGCATGAGGGTGAGCTCCATCGGCAGGGTCCTTAAGATAATGCGACCAGCCCCAACGCATTGCCTCTGCTGTCAGCATCCCGCAACCCTGGGAACGCTCAAAATAGGAGGGGGGTGCATTATCGGGATAGTCGGTGACGGGATAGATTAGGAGTTGCGCCTTGACCTTTGGCCCACCTTCATCGCGAATGCGCATCGAGGTAACGGTTGCCATCGTCGCTCCCGCACTGTCGCCAGCCATGATAAGCTGCGTCGGATCGCCGCCAAAGGCTGAAGCATTTGCCGCGACCCAGCGTGCCGCAGCGAGGCTGTCATCTGGCCCGGCTGGAAACTTGTCTTCCGGGCCAAGACCATAGTCCACGGACACTACCACGGCATTCGCCCGCAAGCACAAATAGCGGCACAGTACATCGTGGGTGTTGACGCTGCAGATTACAAATGCGCTACCGTGGAAATAAGCAATAACAGGGTGGCTGGGCGCTAGATCCGGACGGTAGATGCGCACCCGAATTTCGCCGCGTGGGCCGGGTATCATCCTGTCTTCAACATAGGCAACATAAGGCGGCCGGGCTTTGGCCGACATATCCTCATAGATCGTGCGCAGCATTTCGGGTTCATAAGAATCCATTGGTGGCGCTCCGACCATGCTATCAATCATAGTCTGGAGTTGGGGGTGCAAAGTCATCCGCGCGGCCCTCCAGCGACATAGAGTATCTGTCCAGTCACAAAGCCGGACCGTTCATCGGCGAAAAAGGAAACAGCGTGCGCGATTTCCTCTGGCTGTCCGGTTCGGCCAACAGCGGTGGCGTCAATCTGTTGCTGCTTCATCTCGTCAAACGACATTCCAGTTCGTTCGGCAACGGCTCTGGTCATCTCGGTTACGACAAACCCTGGGGCAACCGCGTTCGCGGTGATGCCGTAGCGCCCAAGTTCAAGGGCGAGTGACTTGGTAAAGCCCTGCACACCGGCCTTCGCTGCCGAGTAATTAGCCTCTCCGACATTACCTAACGCTGCAGTGCTCGATAGATTGACAATCCGTCCCCAGCCCGCGGCCCGCATATGTGGCTGCAGCTCGCGGCTCATGAGAAATGCGCCGCGCAGATTGACGGTAATCACGCTGTCCCAATCGTCGATTGTCATTTTTGCAAGGCTGCGATCTCGAATTATGCCGGCATTGTTGACGAGTATTGTTGGCCCGCCAAGCGCCCCGACGACCTTGGCAACAGCGGCCCTTATTGCAGCTTCGTCGGCGACATCTGCGCCTATCGCCACCGCGCGCCGTCCAAGCTGAGTAACTGCTGCCACCGTCGCTGCGCAGGTTGATTCGTCGAGATCGAGTACGGCTATATCATGACCATCCTCAGCCAATCGTAGAGCAATGCTTGCGCCAATTCCGCGCGCGGCGCCAGTGACGATTGCGATGCGGGGCGTTGTCATCTCTCAGTCCCCGCTTGGCTCATCCCTGTCGCGCTTGGCAGCATAGGCCTCCAGATAGGTGCGATGGGGCTTGAACGGTTCATCGCGCATGCGGACTGCGGGGCGAACGCCGCCTTCGCGCCAGACCCTAGTGAAATCATCCATGCCAGGGCCAGCAATGCCCATCGCGTCCAGATCGTTTGCCGCTGCCATGCCAGCATGCATGCCTGCAGCTTCAAACCAGCGATTAGTAATTTCCTTGTGACTGTAGATCGCGTCGAGTGGTACATTGGCGACACGCTCGGCATATGCCTGCGCCACGGCCTCGAGCTCGCCGTGCGGCACCGCTTTGTTGACGAGCCCAAGCTCCTCGGCTTCGGTGCCGGTCATATTATCGCCAGTGAACAACCATTCCTTGGTTTTGCGCATACCTAGATGGATTGGCCAGAAGGCAAAGACATGGAGCTCACCCATCGCGCGAGCCTCCGGCTGCCCCAGCAACGCATCGTCCGCCGCAAATGCAATATCGCAAACGCCGACCAGATCAAGCCCGCCTGCTACACAGTGGCCATGAATCACCGCAATCGTCGCCTGACGCAGATGGAAGAGCCGCATCCAGCGCTCGCGCGAAAGATGGAAACGGTGTCGCGACCAGATTGGAGAGCGGCTATGCGGGCGGCGCTGCTGTTCATTCTGTGCGCTCTCGGCATCCCAAAGATATGAGAATTCCTTGAGATCATAGCCGGTGCTGAAATGATTGCCCGCCGCTTTGATTATCAGGACCCGCGTCTCATCATCATCGTCAAGATCGTCCATCACCATGTCTAGCTCATCGCGCAGCTGCTTCGAGATCGCATTACCGGTGTGCGGACGGTTCAGCGTCAACGTCGCGATCCGATCCTTTTTTTCATAAATGATAGTTTCAAATTTCATAGCCCTTACCTTTCATTCCAGTCTCGTGCTCAATATCAGCAACACTATCGCAATCAAAATAATTATCAACATTTATGTTGATAAAATGGAAATGCGTTATTGGGAATAGCGTGTCGCTCCCGCAAGAATAGCGGGATGCAAACGGTTGATGCGATTATAAAGGGAGCGTGCTTGGCTGGCCTTCGAGGGCTTAATGCGTCCGGCTCCTTGCATGTCCGACACCATAAATTTCTCGTCACATTTCAGGGTAGCACCTTAGACGAACCGCACCATCGTTTGTATTACATGGCTTGGGTCGATCAGCAGCATCACTGAGGTTTGGGGCTCGATTGGCCCCGAACTATCTTATATTTCGGCGTGACGCCGAACGTTGGTTGAAGCAGGGCGTTGAGGAAGGCACCATTCGGCCATCTATTGATCCAACCTGTTTCGCTGTTTAGGCTCAGGATGCGTTAAATTAGTTGCATTGTGTCGGCACGTCTGATTCAAACTCTCCCTAATGAAGGAGGATTTGATGGGTAACTTACCGATGTTGAGTGCTGCGCAGATGCTCAGGATAGAGCCGTATTTTCCGCTTTCTCATGGGGTGCCGCGGGTTGATGATAGGCGGGTCTTAAGTGGGATTGTCTATGTTTTGAAGAACGGCTTGCGCTGGTGTGATGCGCCGCCTGGCTATGGACCGCACAAGACGCTTTACAGCCGATTTGTGCGTTGGAGTGAGCTGGGTGTGTTCAGCAGGATATTCGCCGCTCTTGTGAAAGAAGCAGGCGATCCTGATGTGTTGATGATTGATGCTACCCATTTGAAGGCCCACAGGACGGCATCCAGTCTTTTAAAAAAGGGTCTGCTCCCAGACGTATCGGGCGAACCAAAGGTGGGCTGAACTCCAAACTTCATGTTGTGTGCGATGGTCAAGGCAGGCCGCTGATGTTGTGCCTGACCGAAGGGCAGATGAGCGACCATATCGGCGCAAAGCTGCTTTATCCCATGCTTCCAAACCATAATTGCGTCATGATCGGCGATAAAGGCTATGACAGCGATGAGTATCGCGCCGCTTTACAAGCCAAGAATATCATGCCCTGCATCCCGCCGCGAAGGGGGCGGTTAATACCCGCCAACTTTGATGCAAACCTCTATCGCCAAAGGCATAAAGTCGAGAACCTATTCGCGCGACTCAAAGACTGGCGGCGCATCCACACCCGCTATGACCGATGCGCACATACCTTCCTGTCCGCTATCACCATCGCCGCTATCTGCGCCTTCTGGATCAATTAATGAATCCTGAGCCTAGCCAT
>Ga0209443_1000399_pt1 | contig 29088 bp, 27 predicted proteins | sample LauGreBMM110DCMD_2_FD_187571 | JGI IMG/M metagenome (GOLD analysis project Ga0209443, IMG submission 187571) | Freshwater lake microbial communities from Lake Michigan, USA - Su13.BD.MM110.DCMD (SPAdes) (version 2) | ecosystem: Environmental > Aquatic > Freshwater > Lake | place: Lake Michigan... | reverse complement strand
CTGCGTTTTTTCACCAACAATTGAGGTAATTTCTGAAGTTAATTCTTGTTTTTCGGGAAACGTTGGATTCGATAAATCTAAAGGAAATCCAAGTGATAGAAATACATTGGCGTGTCTTTTAAAAACAGTTGGAAGTTGCCTGAAAATTTTGTTTTCGGCACGAGTAACTTCCTTTTTGTCGGCTCTTCCTTTATCTGTAAAAGCAATTTTTTTTCCGCTCAAGGCAAATAGCGATCGGATTACTTTAGAACGTAAAACGTTATGCAAGTCGGCAAATTCGTCAATATTACGTTTTTTTAAATCCTGAAATAATCGAAATAATCCTAAGAAACCCTTATGTTTTCCGTTTTTATCAAATGCCAAAAAAGTAACATTTGGAATTTCATCGAAAAAGGGTTTAAAAAAAGGACTTGAAATTATGGTGATTTTTACGTCGGGATATTGCTTTGAAAATGCCCGTAAAATAGGAACCGTCATAGCGACATCTCCCATTGCGGAAAGTCTTATGACGGCTATATGTTGGGGGTTTATTGGCAAACTTATTTGAGTTTATTAGTTTTTGGAAGTTTTTTATGTTGTTGAATAACATAAGATCTTCTCAAATTATAAAAACCGAATAACACCAATAAATAAAAAATTATTCCAGAATGTAGCTCTTCTTCAACAAAAATAGTTTCATAAATTACATAAAAGGCTCCTATAAAACCAAGAATATAAATGCATTTAAAAAACAACGGTTCTGATGAAAAAAAAGAAACTTTTTGCATATTATTTTTTGTTTTGATACAAAACCGGATTCAGATCATCGTCATTGTACATTTTCATCTGTTTGTACACTTTCATAAATTTATCGCCACTTTCGATGTCATTTAATAAATCATCAATTGCAGTTGAAAGATCGGTTCTTTGTTCTAAAAGGATGTTTAACTTTGCTTGACATTTATCACGATGTTCTTCTGAAGCTCCAGTTCGAGTAGCTTCTTCATTCATGTGATAGATTTTCAATGCTAAGATTGACAATCTATCAAAAGCCCAAGCGGGACTTTCAGAATTTATTTTTGCGTCGTCATTTACTACAACGTGGCTGTATTTTTGAAGGAAATAACTGTCGGTATATTCCACCATATCGGTACGTTCTTGATTTGAAGCGTCAATTCTTCTTTTCAATGTAAGTGCGGCTACAGGATCAATATTTGGATCACGAATTATATCTTCAAAATGCCATTGCACGGTGTCAATCCAATTTTTATGATACAATAAATGTTCAAATTTATCTTTAGGAAAAGGGTTGTTAATAGGTTGATCGACATTATCAAATTGATGATAATCGAGAATACTTTGTTCAAATACAGAATAAGCTAATTTTGAAAACATATCTTTACATTTTAAAGAACAAAGATACTTTTTATACCTTTAACGTTGAAACTTTAAACTTAAACTTTATACCTATTTTTATGAAAATTCATCATTTATCAGAAAATAATAGCGTTCTAAATCATTTTTTAGGACAAATTAGAGATGTTAACATTCACAATGACCGAATGCGTTTCAGAAGAAATATTGAACGCATTGGCGAAATTATGGCGTATGAATTAAGTAAAGAATTGCATTTTAAAAATTATGCTGTTCAAACTCCGCTTGGTATAAAAAACACATCAAAAATCAGTGATCAATTGGTTTTGTGTTCTATTTTAAGAGCGGGATTGCCGCTGCATAATGGGTTTTTAAATTACTTTGATGCTGCTGAAAATGGGTTTATATCTGCCTACAGACACCATCCGAACAATGATGATTATTTTGATGTTTTGGTTGAATACCAAGCCGTTTCCGATATTAATAATTCCAATTTAATTTTGATAGATCCAATGCTTGCCACAGGACAATCAATTGTAGCAGTTTTTAATAAATTAATGGAACGTGGTACACCGAAAGAAATTCATATTGCTGTTGTAATTGCTGCTCCAGAAGGAATTGCGCATCTTGAATCGTTATTGCCAGAGCATTGTCATCTTTGGATTGCTTCTATTGATGAAAAACTCAATCAAAAAAACTACATCATTCCTGGGCTTGGCGATGCGGGTGATTTGGCTTTTGGAAATAAATTATAATTGAGAGAAAAAAGCAAAAAAGCTACACAAAATTACAATTACGATTGTTAGTTCCTTCTTCACTTTTGATTGCGGCGTTTCGGTGAAAAGCGTAATCATAAATGCCAATGGCGCAAAGGTAAAAATCAGAATGTCGTTGCCTTTATTTGGCGAAACTAAGAAAACTGCAATCCCAATAAAAAAAGCAGCGACAATTTTCTTGTAAGAAGAATGTAGAATAATTGGTCGGTTTGAAATTGTAAATATCACATAAAAACTAAAATATAAAGAAATGGTTGCAAACGAGGATATGGCAAGATTTTGATAGTTATTGACAAAATAATTGATTTGAAAATCCCTTGAAGAATTTGCAATTAAGTTACTGACAATACTTTTTTGTAGCACCAAATCAATTAAAATAAAAATCACAGTTGACATAAAAAAAGCGATAAAAGGCAAAAACCAAGTGCGATAATCTCTTGCTGTGTGAAAAAGAATACTAATAAATACCAAAATTATAAAGAGAATACTCCAAAAATGAAATAAAGAAGCCACAAAAATCCATAAAGAAGCATCAAATATTTTTTCTTTGGTAAATTTTGGCGACTGCAAAGAAATTAATCTTCTTAACGCTAAAATTATGAAAAAGTTAGAAATAATTAAGTCTAAATTATTCATAGCTGAAGGGAAAAAAAGTAGCAATAGCAAATAAAATAAAATCATATAAGAACTGTCTTTGCTCAATCCGTTCTTTTTTATTATAAAATTTGCAGTAAAAAAAGAAGCTCCAATTGTTACAATAATAATTGCTTTTTTAAACAAAAACCCAAGCGATAAATTATTTCCAACTTGATGAAATTGGTAAACGCAAAAGAAAAATAATAGCATTAAAAAAATAAATGCATAATTTATTGGTGTAGATTTCTTAAAAAGACTTGTTATCATAAGGATATTTTATACTTTTGTAAATGTAAATATAATACTTGTACAAAGATGAAAGCATTTTTTGAAGGAATACAATGGTTGTTTGAAAATATTATTTTCATTCCTCATAATTATTTAAGAAAATTAGAACTCGAACATTGGTTTGCGGCAAATACTATTAATTGGATTTTTGTTATTATTTGCATTGCAGCAATGATTTATTGGATTAAACAATTAAAATTGCACAAAGACAATAACGAAGAATATCAAGATACAACGGCGCATTCTTTTTTCAAATAAAATCCTAAAACTACTGTTTTAAGATCAAAGATCAAAACCAATATCTTTTCTAAAATACATCGTATCGAAATGTAGCTTGTCTATGTTTTGATACGATTTTTTTATGGCTTCTTCAAAATTAACCCCTAATGATGTTACTGCTAAAACGCGTCCTCCATTACTAGTTATTTGTCCGTTATCTGCTTTTGTTCCTGCGTGAAAAACAATAGAATCAGTAACGTTTTCAATTCCTGAAATCACTTTCCCATTAACATATTCTTCCGGATAACCTCCAGAAACTACCATTATTGTTGCAGCGCTTTGGGTGTCTATTTCAAGTGTTTTTTCGTCCAGTTTTTCATTGGCTACGGCCAAAAACAAATCCACTAAATCAGATTTTAACCTTGGAATTACAACTTCAGTTTCAGGGTCGCCCATTCTCACGTTGTATTCAATAACAATTGGTTCGCCCTTTACATTGATTAAACCAATAAAAACAAACCCTTTATACTGAATTCCGTCTTTTTGCAAACCTTCAATTGTGGGTTTAACGATTCTATTTTCGATTTTTTCTAACAAAACATCATCTGCAAAAGGAACTGGAGAAACCGCTCCCATTCCGCCTGTATTCAATCCTGTATCGCCTTCGCCAATGCGTTTGTAATCTTTGGCTGTGGGTAAAATCTTATAATTTTTTCCATCGGTCAATACGAAACAACTTAATTCTATTCCGTCCAAAAATTCTTCAATTACTACTTTCGAACTTGCTTCACCAAATTTTGAATGAACCAACATATTTCTCAATTCTTCTTTAGCTTCCGCCAATTCTTGAATGATTAAAACCCCTTTTCCCGCGGCTAATCCGTCAGCTTTAAGAACATACGGTGGTTGCAATGTTTCTAAAAATGTGCAACCAGCGTCAACAGTTTCTTTTGTAAAACTATCGTAAGCAGCCGTTGGAATATTGTGTTTTACCAAAAACTCTTTAGCAAATTCTTTACTTCCTTCTAATTGTGCCCCTCTTTTTGAAGGCCCAATTACGGGAATATCTTTTAAATCGGGGTCGTTTTGGAAAAAATCAAAAATACCTTTTACCAAAGGATCTTCTGGTCCAACAACCACCATTGCTACATTTTCGCTCAAAACAAATGCTTTTATGCTATCAAAATCCGTGATTTTCAGGTTCACATTTGTGGCAATACTTTCTGTTCCGGCGTTTCCTGGGGCAACAAAAAGTTTGGTACACATTGGGCTTTGAAGCATTTTCCATGCAAAAGCGTGCTCTCTTCCTCCTGAACCTAATAATAAAATTGTCATTGTGTAGTTGATTTTGTGAGGTGCAAAAATAATTTCTTTTGCGGTTAAATTGGCATTAAAGAAAAAAAATTTTAAGGGTAATTCACATTAAAAAAGTATGCCCCCTATTTTTAAAAAGTCATTCTTAATTAATATGCCTTTTTTTCTCCATTTAAAATATTCAAAACCGTTTGAACTATAATTTTAATATCTAAAATTAATGACCAATTATCAATATAAAAAACATCGAGTTTTATTCTGCATCTCATATCTTCATCGGATTCTATTTCACCTCTAAACCCTTTAACTTGAGCTAATCCAGTAATTCCTGGTTTTATATAATGCCGAACCATGTATTTATTAATTTTTTTTCCATACGACTTGTTTTGAGACCAAAGATGCGGTCTTGGCCCAACAACTGACATATCTCCTAAAAAAACATTAATAAATTGTGGCAATTCGTCAACACTAGTTTTTCTAATAATTCTGCCAATTTTGGTAACCCTGGGGTCGTTTTTAGAAGCTTCTTTCTCTGTTGTTTCATTTAATTTCATGGAACGAAATTTATAACAAAAAAATTCTTTTTCATCTAAACCCGGTCTTCCTTGTTTAAAAAAAATAGGCCCTTTAGATTCTAATTTTATCAATAGGGACAGGAGAGGAATAACCCATGATAGTATAAAGACTATAATTATCAGAGAAAAAACAATGTCAAAAATTCTTTTAACTAGTTTTATAGTAGGGTCGTGTAATACCGTTTTTTGCATAGTCAAAACGGGGAACATTTCGTAATAATTTATTTTTAAATTTTTAGAAAATATCTCCTTTGCTCCTGGAATGAATTTAATTTCTATTTTATTCTCATCTGAAAATCGAACAATATCTGCTAACTGATCATTTGTCATTTCGTCTAAAGTGCAGTATATTTCATTTACTTGATTATCAATTACAAAAGTTTTTAAATAGTCTATATCTCCTAAAATCTCTGCCTTTTTCTTTTTATTTGAAAAATATCCTAAAAAACGATAGCCGTAATCATTTCTCTCTTCAAAAAGTTCTTTCAAGCGAATTGATTCTGTAGTAAATCCAATAATTACGACGTTTCTGTAATTGCTTCCAGTAATTATTCGGTACTTCTTTAAATAATAAAACAAAAGGAATTTAGAGGTAGTGATTAATATAAAACTTAATCCCACGAACCTTAACAGCGCATTTTCGCTAAAAATAACTTCTTTTGAAAACGGGAAGAAAGCTATTATTAGAAGAGAAAACAGGATTCCTTGTTTTACAATTTTAGTTAGTATTTCAACAGGAGGTGTGAATCTAAAAACATCATAAAACTTTATAAAAAAAGCAATCGTTCCCCATGAAATTAATAAATACCCTATATAGATGCTATAATTTAAATTTAGTCCATTAAAACAAAATAATGCCAGCAAAGAAATAACCAATAAGTCAGAAACGATGCTTATCGGTCGTATATATTTCGAGTATCTTCCTGATTGCGCAGCAGTCATATTTATTTAATATATCCTGAAAAATCTTTGTGTTCTTCCTTTAACAATTCTTCTTTTGAAAGGGATTTGAAATAATCGTACGTTATTTTCATCCCTTCTTCACGCGAAACTTTTGCTTCCCATCCTAATAATTTTTTTGCTTTTGTAATGTCTGGCTGGCGTTGAAGCGGATCATTAATTGGTAAAGGATGATATACTACTTTTTGATTAGTTCCAGTTAATTTAATAATTTCATCTGCAAAATCTTTAATCGTTATTTCATCTGGGTTTCCAATATTTACAGGAAATACATAATCCGAATGAAGTAATCTAAAAATTCCTTCCACTTGGTCGTCAACATAACAAAAAGAACGCGTTTGCATTCCGTCTCCAAAAATAGTTAAATCTTCGCCACGCAGTGCTTGTCCTATAAAGGCTGGAATAACTCTTCCGTCATTGAGTCGCATTCTTGGCCCATAGGTATTAAATATTCTTACAATTCTAGTTTCTAAGCCATGAAAAGTATGATATGCCATTGTAATAGATTCTTGAAAACGCTTGGCTTCGTCATAAACGCCTCTTGGGCCTATGGTATTTACGTTTCCGTAATATTCTTCGGTTTGTGGATGTACTAATGGATCTCCATAAACTTCAGAAGTTGATGCTATGAGGATTCTGGAATTTTTTACGCGTGCCAAACCCAAAAGATTGTGAGTTCCAAGCGAACCTACTTTTAAAGTTTGAATAGGTATTTTTAAATAATCAATTGGACTTGCGGGTGATGCAAAATGTAATATGTAATCTAATTTACCTGGTACATGAACAAATTTCGTAATATCATGGTGGTAAAATTCAAAATGTTCGAGCTTAAATAAATGTTCAATATTTCTTAAATCCCCCGTTATTAGGTTATCCATTGCTAAAACATGATACCCCTCTTTAATAAAACGATCGCATAAATGAGAGCCTAAAAAACCAGCGGCTCCTGTAATTAAAATTCTTTTCATATTGGCTTATTTTTCGTTTATGACCTGATATTGTATTATAAACGTTAAAATAATTATAATATTATACTAAAGTGAAATTGTTTTTTCGCTTTTTAAATTAGAGTTAAAAATACAATACATTAGTATAAAAAAAGTAACTCCTCTTTGCCTCCAAAGAAAAGATTCTGTAATAAAAAGGGAAATTATTAAGGCCGAAAAAGCAATGTGAATGAAGTTTTTCGATTTTATAGCGTTTCTTATCGAAAGCAATAACATTGTAAGTAATAATAAGAATCCAAAAATTCCTAATTCAGCAAATATTTGAACGTATTGGTTGTGAAAATTTTTAGTTTGATAGCCTTCTTGGGTTTCATTTCCTAAAAAAAGATTGTAATGAACTCCTTTTTCGGCAATTTTAGAATAGGAAGCGTCCAAGCCAAAACCTGTCCAAAAAATAGATTCCTCCTGAAGCAATTCAACAAAAATTCTAAATTGGTAAACTCTAAATGCGGTGCCTGGAAAATAATCGTTTGGTTTGAAAGCGGTGTTTGTCCAGGCTTGTTTAATACTAACGTTATACACAGTTCCCGAATCTTTGCTAATAACATCATTGACGCTGCTATCGGTCATTATGGTTTCATATTCTTCTTTAAAACGCTCTTTTATTTTCCCTACAAATGGAAGAAATAAAAGTATCATAATTAACAATATTAGATTTTTAAGTCGTAATTTTTTTGATGTTTTGGTATAAAACAGTTGGTAAATAACTAAGAGCCCCACAAAAACCACAATAATATTTTTTGACGACAATAAAAAAACCATCATAAATAATATTCCTAGAGCCAATTTATCAAATATTGTGTTTTGTGTTTTTACAAGGAAATAAAAAAAAGAAATAGCGATATAAACGGATACATGAATTGCGTTTACATCTTTTGTAACTAATTCGTGATAAAAGAAAACAGAAAAATCATTTGAAATTATAAATCTAAATAATGCTTTTGTAAGATAAAATATAGAGTAGACTACAATCCCATAACTGTACCATTTGATTATTTTATCCTTTTCTAAAGCCGTTAAAGAGCGAAATAATAAAAAACATATCGGAATTATTAAAAGCGGTAATTCTTTTGAAAGGGCATTTGTGGTTCTCTCAAAATCTATTGTCCAAGTTAAAGAAAGGAGCATAAATAGATATAAAAGAATTGGTAAAATAAGATTTATGTCAAATTTTAAGTTTTCTTTTTTAAAGTTTAGAATTGTTATTAATGTCAATAAAACCAATGACATACTGTTAGATGCATAACTTAAAGGAATACATAATAATGCTACAAAAACAAAAAGTAAAGAAGTGTGTTTACTGTATTCTTGTTTCAGATTTTGATATACATTCTTCGAAAAGTTGAAGATATTCGCCATTTATTTTATCCCAATTAAATTCATTTTCAATCGCGTCAAAGTTATTTTGAACCAATTGCAAGTTATCATTTTTTTTGATTGTTTCTAAAATATTTTTCACGTCCAGCGTATTAGAAAAATAATACCCGTTTTCTTTAAGAATGGCCTTGTTAAAATGGTTGTTGTGAGCAATTATGAATGCTTTCGAAGCCATTGCCTCTAAAAGCGAAGGATTAGTGCCGCCAACAGAATGTCCGTGAAAATAAAAATTGGAAAAATACCTCAAATTATTTAGTTTATTCATATTAAATTCAGCTCCTATAAAACGGATTTCTTTTTTAGTTTTAAACTTTTCTTTAAGATAACTACCAAATTTTGTGTTGTGGTTTCCTAAAACCAATATGATCCTATCTTCTTTACACAAAACAATTCCGTCGAGAACGGTTTCGATGTTGTTTTCAGGTTCAAAACGAGCCATAATCATGTTGTAATTTCCCTTAGTGACATCGTATTCCTTCAATATTTCTTCATTTGGATTTTCAAAAACCGAAGCTCCATAAGGAATATACGTAGAAGCGACTTCATATTTATCTTTTAAATATTTTTGAATTCCTAATGAATCAGAGATTAAGTAGTTGCTACTTTTGACCGCTAGTCGTTCTGCAAATTTCAAAAATTGTTGTACCGATTTAGAGTATTTTGAACGTTTCCATTCTAATCCATCCATATTGGTTATGATAATTGGTTTTTTAGGCAACAAGAAAAACCAAATTGAATTACTAGTGTAGCCCAACTGTAAAATAATGTCAAAATCTCTTTTTCGGGAGTCCATTATGCAGTTATAATCATAGATAAACTGCCCGAAAGTGCCTAATTTATATTCTGGATCGTATTGATGAAGAATATTAACGCCTTTGAACGTTTTTTCTTGATAAAGATGGTCGTGAGAATTATATACATAAACATCGTGTCCTTTCTCTGCTAGATATACAGAGAAAAATTCGGCAAATTGTTCAAAACCTGAATAATGATTTGGAATACCCCGAGTTCCTAAAATGGCTATTTTCATGAAATATTTTCTTTACAGATGGCTAAAATAGTCTTTTTATGAAAATTTTTAGGTTTTGAAATATTAAATTAAAGTAATTTTTTAAAAATTTGGGCGGATAAATCCCATTTGTATTTTAAATGTACTTGATTTCGTTTTTCTTCAATTAAATTGTCTTGTAAAGCTTCTATAATTTTCAAATTCAAATCTTCTGAACTTGCAGGATCAAAAAGGCAATTGCTAATAAATTTAAAATCTGACATAGCGGTTGTATTGGAGCAAACTGTTGGAATACTTGAAGCTATTGACTCTAATGGAGGAATCCCAAACCCTTCTGCAAAAGAAGGATAAACGGACAATGATGATGCTCTGACTAGGTGAACTAAATCATTAAATCCTATTTTCTTTAATCGGACTATTTGTTCTTTTACTTCGTTTTCTAGCAAATTATAATAGATATTGTAACTTTTTGTTTCAATTGCATCATCGCCAACAAAGACTAATTTGTATTCTTTGTAATATTCATTTTCTACAAATGTTTTAAGCAATGTAAGATGATTTTTTCTTGGTTCCCATCGACTAACAAATAAAAAATAATTTTCGAAATTGAATTTGTTTTTTACAATTTGAACTTCATTTTCTTTATTGTATTGTTTAAAATATTCCGAATCAACTGCGTTTGGAATTATTTTCACATTTGAAACACAAAAATGTTTTTCTATTTTTTCTTTAGAATACTGTGAAACTGTGAAAACAATGTCTGATTTATTGGTACTGTATTTAAAAAAAAACTTGTTTTTTAATCGATAAAAAAGTGGAAAATATTGTGGAAAATCTAAAAATAGCACATCGTGAATGGTAACAATATATTTGCACCTTTTTATTGGCGGAACAACATACTGAAAATGAGCATAGTCAATTTTATTCTGAGTTATCAGTTTGGGAATGTCAAACAATAATCTAAACAACTTATTTTTGGAAGAATATTGTAAATAAATGACATTCTCATAGATTCCAAAAATAGATTGTAGATTTTCAATATTGTGAGCTGCTAAAAAAAAGTTTTTGCTTTTATCTTTAATTAATTCATGATATAGCCCTTTTAAATAAGTTGTTGTGCCTTGAAGGTTTCCATCAAATACATGACAATCAACAAAAAGATTTACTGTTTTCATTCTAAAGTAACTTGTTTGTTTGTTTGTTGATTATTGTTATTTAATAAAAATTCACGGTAGCAAATAATGAATCCCAAAAGTATAGATTTATTATCAAGTTTTAAATATAAGCCCATAAAAACCCAATTTGAAACGATTAGAAAAATAGCTGATCCCACTAAAATAAAATTTAGATTTTGGATAGAAACAAGATTTGACTTTATTGGTTTGCCTAATAAATAAATGAATGTCAATAAAAAAAACAGCCCAAAAACACCTGATTTTAGAAAAACTGTAGCAAAACCATTGTGAAGAATTGGGATGTACTGAATATATTCGCCATCATTTGTCCAAATTTCTCTACCTAGGTTTATTGTCGCGCCTAATCCTTTGCCAAAAAGTACTGCTGATGTTCCCTGAATAGAAACTTGTTTTACCGTAAGAATATTTTCATAAGACCTATAATTATCATTAAAATCTTTCCAATTGTCTTTGTCGATTTTTGTTTTAAAAGGTTCGATGGGTGCGTTTTTAATTTTGTATAAAAAAGCCTCAATTCCTTTACCCGATCTATGGGGATTAGATTGGTAAACGGCTGTGTATCCGACAACTACAAATAAGACAATGGATGCTATTATTGTTACTGATTTTTTGTTGAGAACAAAATATCCTTTCATTGCAATAAAAAGAACTACGAGTTGAATAAAATTGGTTCTTGATAAATATAAAAAACTAGAAAGGGCAACGATTGCAATAAAAACATTTACCTTTTTCTTAGACCAATTTATTTCAAATTTATTATAAAACATTAGTAGTACTAAGACATAAACTTCATAGTCGCTATGGTAGCCACAATATTCTCGCAATAAATTTACAGTAATGGCGTGGAATCTAATAAATGTAATGAAAACAATAAGTAGGTGAAAACAAGATATTAATAAACCTGTATAAATTATTGTTGTGAAAAATTTATTTTGACATTTTTTATACAATTGATACCCGACTAACAGACCAATTATTGGTTTAAGCAAGTAGGCGATATCTCTAAAAAAATTATACGTGCTTTCATTTTTAAAGAAACTAACTACAAATGCCGTCGCTAAAATAACTGAAAAACAGGTTATGTATTTAATTATTCTTAAAGAGTATCTATTTAAAATTGTTATTGCAAAAGTCAAGAACCAAACCAAAAAAGTTAATTCGTAAATATTTACATACGGTATCAAGACACAAAGTGCAAAAAGCAATTGATAAAGAACATTATTTGACTTTTCTTGAACCATTAGATTATTTTGTGGTATTTTTTACAAAACTACTTCTTAATACTAAACTATACGACATTATAATAATAAATTCGATAATAATGGTAGAAATAAAAGCACCTTTTAATCCTATTAATTGTAATAATGTGAACAGTACAATCATACTTAAAACGGTTGAAAAAATTGTGATTTTTATATATTGTTCGTTTTTATTGAACGAGAACATCAATTGTTTTAATGCGAAGGAAATCCCCATTAATACCGGAATTAATAGCCCAATTTTTAAATAGTTTGCTAATTTGATATTGTCATTTGGGTTTATTTTAAAGAAAACTAAAATTTCACTTGCATTAAAATAAAAACAAATTAGAATTAGGATAACAAACAAATAATTGAATCCGTTAAAAAATTTCCAGCTAGAAACTCCTATTGTTACATCTTTGGATATTTTTAGACAAATGTCTGCATAAATAAAATTAAAAAACATTTGAAAATACGTTCTAAAAATCATGATAACTTGGTCTATGATTCTGTATTGCCCTGCAATGAAGCTTCCGCACACATAACTGATTATCATAATTGGGGCATATTGATAAAATGAAAAAAACAATTGAGAAACCGTCAATGAAAATTCAGTCTTTATCAAAGTTAATGCAGCGGTTAAAGAACATTTTTTTAATGAAAATGAGAACGTTTTATAAATCCAGAAAAAGCCTAACAAACTGGCAATAAGTAATCCTATGCCTAATAAAAAGTTGATATATATATAATCTTCTGGTTTTTTTATAAATATAAATACCGCCGAAACATAAATGGCCTTAGAGAGCACATTGATAATCGTTATCCATTTGAAGTTTTGAAGTCCTTGAAAAAACCATATTGGGTTAATAAACTGACCCACAACAATTAAAAGGCTCAATAGTAATTGTATTTTGTCTTTTTGAAAAAAAGGAATGGTAAAAATTATAATAACACAAAGCGAAATTACCGCTAACAACAAAATAAATTTTGCTAAAAATATTGTTGTAAATCGTTCTTCTAATATTTCTTTGTTATTGTTGTTAATGGAGACTTCTTTGGTTCCATTTATATAAGAACCATAATCTACTAATACAATCGCGATTAATGCAAATGAAAAACCAACACCCGCTTTTCCTAAACCTTCTTCTCCACAAATTGATACAATGTAGGGAATTACTAATAAAGGACTGATAAGATTAATAGCTTGCCCAAAACCATAAATTATAAAATCTTTGGTTTGTTTAGCGACTAACTTTTGAAATGTTTTTTCTTTTAACATTAATTTTATTAATAGAATGAAGTGAAAACTAAAGCATTATTATTCCATTAATTCTTTTCAAAAATTTTATCTGTTATGACCAGGCCTTTTTTATTTTCATTAGGATTTTTAATAATAATTCCTAATTGGTATTTTCCTGGTGGCACTTTTTTAAGATATGTTTTTGATTCAAAACCAGAGTTGCTTAAGTCTTTTTGGCTTTTAAAATAAGTTGTAACATCGTCACGTTTCATTTTTTGCTTTGGAAGTAAGTAGGCTTTACCACTCGAAATTAATATTAATTCTAAATTCGAATTTTGAGATTCTACGTTCTCTAAGTAAGCCCAGCCAACAATATTAATTGTCTCTTCATCACTTTCAAATTTTTCAATTGCAAAATTAATTCCATCTCCATTTTTATCTTTAATTGGATTAAATTCTGAAATGTCTTTTTTAGAAAGTTCGCTAGAACTTTTTACGTAATGTTTAGTCCAAGTGTCATATAAATCAACATTGTTTTCAATAGAAAAGTTACTCTCTAAATATTTTTGTGTTTCATCTGTAATCTTATACGGCCTATTATGAGCATCAACATACCAAAAGGATTTCCTTTTTGTAGAATCCTGAATCATCTCGTTTACATAATTATCAAGAGTTCCATCAATTATGGTGTTTTTCACTTTTTCATTGTTTAAAAAATAAGGGAAATACCAACTTAAACTAGTTACAACAGGATCGTTCTTTGTATTATTATCTATTATAAATTGAGTTATCTCCCTAAATTGGGTTTTGTTTGGTTGCTTGTAATATTTTTTAACTAGGACAATATCCGTAACAGAAAACAACAAAACAATACTTAGAATTGAATACCTAACGACTTCATTTTTTATAAAATAAAGCCCTATAGAAATCACTATTATTATTACTGGAAGAATATTAATAAAGTACCTATTTATTAACATCGGTAAGCTTGTATAGGTTCTTACTAATGGTAAAAAAAGTGTTACGAGCAACCAAATAAAAAGAATAAAAAAACTAAATAATAATTTATCCTCCTTAGGGTTTATCGTGAATTTTTTAGTGTTTTCGATAGAAAATAATTGAATGAAAAATAATATGATTAATGAAACAACAAAAAACAATACAATTTCTGATTGCCCAAAAAAGTCTTTAAAAAACTGTGTATAAACATCTAGTGTTGGCATTTGAATCCAAATAGAAGTTATTTCAGTTGTTTTGATAAATAAACGGTAGGCCGGTAAAAATAAAATAATGGTTACTATTCCTGAAATCAATGTATAAGTGAAGAACTTTTTTCTTGCTATTTCATATGGTTTTATTATAAAATAAGACAAAATTAGATATTGAGATACCAATGTAAATAGTGCGAAAAAATGACAATAAATCATCAATGTAGAAAAAAGAACATACATTGAAACGGACTTATATGTAGGCTTTTTAATAAATTTAATGAGGTAATAAAAAGACAATACCGTCATTAAAAACAATAAAGGATACATTCTAGCATCCTGTGAATAGTAAATATGAAAATAATTAAAGGCTAATAAAACAGCTGCATAAATTCCTGCTTTTTTGTTAAAGATTTCCTTTCCTAATAAGAATATGCTAAAAACACCTACAATTCCAATAATTGCAGAAACTATTCTTGCAACGAACGTTGTATATCCAAATAACTTAAAAGCGATGTGTGTAATAAAAAAATATAATGGCGGATGGGGCTCAGAAACCAGTAATGCTTCATATACTTCCGAAAATGATTTTGTTGGATTTGCCTCGTTAATTGTATGTATTTCGTCCAGCCAAACACTTTGAAAATCAATATGATAAAACCTTGCAATAGTAGCAATAAATATAATTGCTAGAAGGATGTAATTGCTTTTAATTAAATTAATTGCTTTCATATTTTATGTCTTTTTAATTTTTTTTCCACGAATAAAGAAATGAAACTCCAAATGGCAACCTAATATTATTATTTATAAATAGCTTTTCGGAACCCATCAAATAATTAAGTACTTGATTTAAAATTCCTGGTTTAAATGCCTCGAAATCACTTCCCGAACCTGGCCTGTTCTTTCCTGAGTTTAATAAATTACTGGCTTTTCTAATGAGGTAAATTGGGATGAATAAGAAAAAATTGAAATAAGACGAAAAAACTTCTTTTCCGTTAATTTCCAAATTAAATAAGTTTTTAATTTGCTCTGATTTATACCTTCTGAAATGGTGATTTATAACATCATGATGACTCCATAAATCCATGTAAGCAGGAACTGTTATTAACAATAATCCTTTGCTTTTTGCTACGCGTTTCATCTCAAAAACTGCTAATTCATCATTTTCTACATGCTCAATTACATCAAAAGCACATACTAAATCGAACGATTCCTTTTCAAATGGCAACTCGGTTATTGATCCGTGAATAATCTCTAAGCCTGTTTTTTCTCTTGCAAACTCACAACAAAATTGATCGTACTCGATGGAGGTTACAGTTCCAAATTTTGATAAATATTCTGAACTTCTTCCTGTGCTACAGCCAATATTTAAAATATTTAAATCGGTTTTATCTAGCTTATTTTGATTTAAAAGTTTGACAATAAAACTAGTAATTATTCTTTCTCGGGCTACAAACCACCAATGTTTTCTTTCTAAATTATAGTATTCTTTGTAGTATAAATGATCCATAGTGTTTATTTATCTATTCCGTCTTGAATTATTTTATCGACTACAAATAACGGTCTATTTCTAACTTGATTATATATTCTTAATACATATTCACCTATTAATCCTAATGAAATCATTTGAACGCCACTGAATAAAATTATTGCCAATATTGTTGCTGTAAAACCTTGTGGAACATCGTTATAATATATCTTTCTGTAGATATTGTATAAAAAGTAGATTAATGAAAATAAGACGGTGAAAAAACCCAATCGAGTTATTATTTTTACTGGAAAATCACTGAAATTAAAAATCCCGTTGAAGGCCAATTCAAATAATTTTGACCAACTGTATTTTGTTTCGCCTGCGTGTCTTTCGTCTCTGTCATATTCAAAACCAATCTGTTTGTAGCCAACCCAAGCTCTCATTCCTCTCAAATACCTACTTTGCTCTGGCATGCTTACTATTGTATCAACAACTCGTCGGCTTAACATTGAGAAGTCGCCGCTATCTATTGGAATATTAAAACTAGATATTTGCTTTTGCAATCTGTAATATACTGAATAGGCTGATTTTTTAAAAAAACTTTCTTTTCTATTTTTTCTAATGGCATAAACCACATCATATCCATCGATTAGTAAATTATAAAACTCGTTAATTAATTCCGGTGGGTCTTGTAAATCTCCATCAATAATCATTGCTCCTTTTTTTCCTCTAGAATAAGATAATCCTGCGCTTACTGCTAATTGATGTCCATGGTTTCTTGATAAAAGTACGCCCGAAAATCGGTTGTCTTTTCTACAAATTTGGTTTATTAACTCCGCTGTTTTGTCGGTACTTCCATCGTTAATAAGCACCACTTCACACTGAAATTTTGTTGTATCTATGACTTGAGTCAATCTATGAAGTAGTGTTTCAAAAACATCCTCTTCGTTATATAATGGAACAATTATGGATATATCAATTAAATTCAATTTCAAAAGTATTTATTTTGTTAAAAATTACTAGGTTTTCAATAACTCAATGTGGTAAATGTAAAATAATTTTTCAATAAAATTGAAGAATCGTTAAATTAATAATGCTATTCAATACCAAAATATTGAATAGCATTATTAATTGAATTTATTACGATTATTTTACAAATTTAACTATTTCATCACATATTAACTGTTCTGGATAGAATGATGGTCCAAAATATTTTTCTCCTTTTTTAACAGGTATAATTAGGCCTTTTACTTTGTCGATTTGAGTACATTCCTCATTTGGTCTAAAATACTTGAAAAAACTAGCTCCTGGAGTTTCGAAAGTTTTTCCTGCATAGGTCATTTTGTAATTGATTATAGTCATTGGCTCTTGGTCTTTATTAATACCAAAATCTATTCTTAAATGTGTCGGAATAGTGTTTTCTGGAAGTGCGAATACAACTTTTTGTACGTTTTCTGATCCTTTAACTCCAATCCATAAAGGTGCTTGAGTGAAATTTGAAGTGCCGTCTTCTGAGTAAAAAAGAGCAAAATCATCATTCTTTTTAACAATAACATCAAGTGTTACTTGAAAATTATTGTCTACCACTTCCGATTTTACAACGTCTAAAGAATCAACTGATTTTTCGTTTTTACAACTTGTGAAGATTCCTGCCAATAGTATTGCTACAATAAAAAAATTTGTTCTCATTTCTTTGTTTTTTTTTACAAAAATAAATATTTTTTTGTTACTTGTTAAAATTAATTCATTTTTATTTCTTTGAAAAATCGCCTCTAGAAAAATATTTTTCTACAAAACAATATACTAATATAAAAAAATAGCGGCTTCCCATTTCTTTAATCTTCAATTTTGAAACGCCGTATTTTCTATTCGTCCAGGAATTAGGAACAATCGCATAGGAATAACCCCTAATTATTGCTTTTAAAGGCAACTCGATAGTTAAATTGAAATGTGGTGAAAGAATTGGTTTTACACCGTCAATTACTTCTCTTTTATATAATTTAAAGGCATTTGTTGTGTCGTTGTATTTTATACGCATCACCATCCTAATAATGAAATTGGCAATTCGATTTATAATTTTTTTTACCCAAGGATAATCAATTACTTTTCCTCCCTTTATAAAACGGCTCCCAAAAACACAATCATAATTACCTTCTAGCATAGTCGTATAATAACGAATCAAATCGTATGGGGAATCGGATAAATCAGCCATCATTACAGCAACACAATCTCCAGAATACCTTTCTAAACCATAACGAACAGCATATCCAAAACCGTTTGGACCTAAATTTGTTTCATATTTTACCGCTGGGTATTTAATAGACAATTCTTCAAGAACCTTAATCGTATTGTCTTTTGAATTGTCATTGACAATAAATATTTCGTGATCAATAGCTACTTTTGAAAATGCTTCTTCAATTTGATCTATCGTTTCCGCTATAGATTCTTCTTCGTTGTAGGCCGGAATTACAATACTTAATTTCATCTATTTTTGTCTTTTAGACGTGTTATCATATATTTGTGTCAAAATATCATTGATATTGTACTTCCAAGTCCATTCTGGATAATGTGCTTTAAATTTAGAAACATCGCTAATCCACCATATATGATCCCCGATACGGTTATCTTCTGAATATTCGTAATTCATCGGTTTTCCTGTTATGGTTTCGCACATTTCAATTGCTTCAGCCATAGAACAGTTAGAATACCTTCCTCCGCCTGCATTATATACTTCTCCTTGACGTGGATTTTGATAAAAATGCCAAAACATGTTTACTAAATCCCAACTGTGAATATTATCGCGAACTTGTTTTCCTTGATATCCAAAAACAGTATATTTATCTCCCGTAATAGCACATTTCATAAGGTAGGATAAAAATCCGTGCAGTTTGGTCCCCGAATGATTTGGTCCCGTCAAGCAACCTCCTCTAAAAACAGCTGTATTCATACCAAAATATTTTCCATATTCTTGAACCAGTACATCTGCGGCCACTTTTGAAGCGCCAAATAAAGAGTGTTTGGTTTGATCAATACTCATTTTTTCATCTATCCCGTTTTTATAATACGGGTGCCCTTCGTCGATTTCCCATCTTTTATCAAGTTCTACTAATGGTAAAAAATTTGGAGTATCTCCATATACTTTATTGGTAGATGTAAAAATAAATGTGGCTTTTGGACAATGTAATCTTGAAGCCTCAAGCATGTTCAATGTACCGTTTGCATTTACGGTAAAATCTGTTATTGGTTCTTTTGCCGCCCAATCATGGCTTGGTTGTGCCGCAGTGTGAATTACTAATTTTATGTCAGAGCAATAGGTTGAAAATATTTTTTCTAACTCATCAATATTTCGAATATCTGCATGATGGTGCTCAAAATTTGGAATTGTTTCAATTAGTTTTTTTGTATTCCATTCTGTCGAAGCATCCGCACCAAAAAAAACTTGGCGCATATTGTTATCAATTCCAATAATTTTATCAAATTTCGGAGCAAAAAAAGCGACCGACTCACTTCCAATTAATCCTGACGACCCTGTGATGATGCAAATGTTCATGTTATTGTGTTATTTTATATTCTGTGATTCTGATTTTGTCATTAAAAAATGATTCGTCAACGGGTTTAATAATGTAATATTTAATTTTTAAGTCGTCAATTTTTGAATCAAAAAGCGAATTTAAACTTTTCGTTTCAGAAATGTATTGATTACAAAAAATTCCTGTTTCGAGCAACATTTTTGAAGTTCTGTATTCTTTTATGTAGCCATCAGAAGTTTTCATTTCTAATCTTATTTCTGGGGCATGGCTAAATAGAGAAGTTATTTTTCCTGATAATGAATTATAGATTCCTATTTCATAAAAAACATCTTTTTGTGGCACTAAAGGTGAATTTAATAGCATGGCATATTCCTTTATTTTTTCAAATTTAATGGGTTTAAAATCTTGCTTTTTCATTAACAATTGCACTTTCCTTCCATCAAAATCAAATGTTTCAATCAACAAATAATTTTTTATCAAGGCAACATTAACCTTTGATTCATCAAAGAATGCATACCGATTATCAATCCCAGCAACTTCATATATTACAAATTCGGGTGCGTTTTTTGAATTATAATGCTCAAAATTCATGTTTTCTAAATATTGAGTATAAGCTGAATAGGATTGCAAAACTGGTCTTGGATGGTAGTTTAAATTATTTTGTAGTAATAATAGAATGTTCCAAGGTAAAACATCAACCGTATTGTTGCCAATTTTTTGCAAAACAGCGTTTGGTAATTTATAATCATTAGGCATTAAATGCATTCCTGATGTTATTGTAAATTTATTAAACCCAGAAATGTAATTCGATTTGGGAAATTTGCCTTTAATTTCGACCGTTTTATCTTGTTCTAATGCTAAAAATTTAAAGGGTATAAAAAGGATAACGAGCGTTAATACTTTTAAAAACCATTTGTTGTTGTAGATGTGAAAATCTAAATTACACAATAATAACAGAGGCAAATAAATGAAAAAATCATAAACATGTCCTCCATCAGCTCTGACAAATGATTGTTTGTATAAAACGAATACCGATGAGCCAATTAAAAATAGTACAACTCCGTTTTTGAACCATTTTCTTTTGTCAAAAACTGAAATATTGAATAGAAAAACTATCATCGTTAAAGCCAATAATATATAAGAATATTTTGCACTGTTTTTAATATTCCCATCAAAAAACATAACATCATTATATCCTTTTACCATTTCTAATCCAGACTTGAAATAGGGAACTAATGCAACATTTAATATGTTACTGAAAATAATAATTAGTACAAATGGTAGTAAGGCATATAGAAAAAGATATTGGGCTTTCTCTTTTTTTGAAAATAAATTATAAATAATTCCTGCTACAAATAAAGGGAGGGCGATAAGACCTGTATTAAATTTAATAAAGAAAACAAGTGTGATTATTGCAATTTGAAAAAAATAATAAATGGGTTTGGGTTCGTCTAAACTTATTCTTATCCAAAAAATTAAAAAAGCCATTAGTATCAATGAATTAGATGAACCAAGCCACAATGGTGCTAACAGACAAAATGCAATAAGGATTAAAGCGGTTATAACTTTATTAAAGCTCTTTTTTAGTGATATAAAAAAAAGTGAAAAAAAGTTTAGAAACATAAAAAGGTCAAAAAGTAAAAAAGTAAACTTGTTTTCTCCCCAACCCGCCCGAGTACAAAAAAGTGCTAATGGTCCATAAGTAAAGGCGACATCTGTTCCCCACGTTAAATTTTTTAATTTAACATAATTTAGCGCAATTCCCCATGATGGGTCTAATGACATCCATAAGTCATTGGCCATTGGCAAGGGCATTATGTCTGCTTCATAATAATTTGGAATCAGCATAAATGATCCCAAAAAAGCAATGAAAAAATTCAAAACATTGATTTTATCCTTAAAAATGTTTTTAATAATGTCCATATTTATTTTAAAATTGATTCTAATTGTTTTTCATTATTTTTAATCCAATGAAAAATATCTGTAAAAACTTGTTCCACATTTCTCGTTGGTTTCCATCCTATTTCTTTTTCTATCAAAGCATTATCGGTTACAAACATACGTAAATCAGCTGGTCTGGTTTCAGTTTCAGAACCAATCGTGATTTTATTTCCGGTGATTTTTTCACAAATAGTTGTCATCTCTAATAATGATGCACTATTCTCTATGCCTCCGCCAACATTATAAATCTTGCCTACAAATTTTTCAATTTGGTGAATTTGAATATCAATTAATTCAACTAAATCATCAACATGAAGTATATCTCTAACTTGTTTTCCGGTTCCGCCATATCCAATATATTTTAGGGATTGGTTCCAGAAATGTTTTGCCATCCAAAGCGTAACAACACCTTGATCGGTTTTTCCCATTTGTCTTGGTCCTGCAATTACTCCAAATCTTGTAATTGCTGCTTTCAATCCATAAAAGGCGGCATATTCTTGGATAAACATTTCAGAGGAAAGTTTTGTAGTTCCATAAAACGAACGTGCGCCATTAAGACTTAATTTTTCAGAAATACCTTTTTTTGAAATGCCTAATTCGATTTGATTTTCATCAAAAGAAAATCGGGATGACTCTTCAATATAGTTTGCTTTTTCTATAATTTCAATTGGATAAACTCGGCTGGTAGAAAGAAAAATTAGCTTTGCATTGTTTTTCAAACAAGCATTAAAGCAGTTTATTGATCCATAAAGATTGTTGTTTATAACATAAGTCGGGTCAGAATCTAAGCCTGCGGTTACCGATGGTTCTGCAGAAGCCTCAATTAAAACATCAAAATTTCCTAGGGCTGAAAGATCTTCGTTGTTCCTAATATCGCCATGAAAAAATGGAATTCCCTTTTTTTGAAAATCAGATAAATTTAATTCTGACCCTCTTCTTTTAAGGTTGTCAAAAGCAATAATTTCATACAAAGGATATTTGGATTTTAATTGCAAACAAAGGGTTGAACCCACAAATCCTGCTCCGCCTGTAACTACTATTTTCATATTGCAATTCTTTTTAAACTCTCTTCCCAATCGCTAACCTCAACACCAAAAACTCTTTTTATTTTACTTTTATCTAAAACACTATATTTTGGTCTTTCCGCAGGTGTTGGAAAACTTGTGGTTGGTATCGGTTGTAAATTTATACTAATTTTTTTTAATTCAAATATTTTCTTTGCAAAATCAAACCAACTGCATTGTCCTTCATTACTGAAGTTGTAAATGCCATAAAGGTGTTGGGTGTTGGGTGTTGGGTGTTGGGTAATTATCGTTAACAAACATTCTGCTAAATCAACTGCATTTGTTGGTGTGCCAATTTGGTCTGAAACCACAGATAAACTGTCTCTTTCTGAAGCCAATCGCAACATTGTTTTCATAAAATTATTTCCAAATTGCGAATAAACCCATGACGTTCTAATGATAAAATAAGCATCAAATACTTCTTGAATTACTTTTTCACCGTCTAATTTTGTTTGTCCGTAAACCCCTTTTGGGCTAGTTAAATCTGTTTCATTGTAAGGCTCGTTTTTTGAACCGTCAAAAACAAAATCTGTAGAAATATGAATTAATTTAGCATTGAAATTTTTACAGGATTCGGCAAGATTTTTTGCTCCAATACAATTTATTAAATGTGCTTGTTCTGGTTCTGATTCTGCTTTGTCAACTGCGGTATAAGCAGCGGCGTTAATACAAAAATCAGGTTTTTCTTTATTAAAAACGAATTCGCAATTTTCTTTATTGGTAATGTCTAAATCCGAAGAAGAACAGAAAACAAAGTTGATGTTAGGATAATTTCCAGCAACAAACTGAATGGCTTGACCCAATTGTCCGTTAGCGCCAGTTACTAAAACTACCATACTTTTTTGGCGTTTTCTATTGTTGGTAAAATCAAATCTTTCTCTGAAATTATTAGATTCTCAGTTGGGAATTGCCAATCAATATTTACAGATTTGTCATTATAAATAATTCCTCCTTCACTTTCTTTATTGTAAAAATTATCACATTTATAAAAAAAAGTTGCGGTATCGCTCAATACTAAAAATCCGTGAGCAAAACCTCTTGGAACGAAAAATTGAGTTTGATTTTCACCCGTAAGTAAAACCGAAACGTATTCTCCAAACGTTTCAGAATTAGGCCTAATGTCAACTACAACGTCTAAAACTTCGCCTTGTAAAACCCGAACTAATTTGGCTTGAACGTGTTTGCCTGTTTGATAATGCAATCCACGCAATACTCCTTTTGTAGAAAAAGATTGGTTGTCTTGAACAAAATGAACGGGTTTTCCAATTCCTTTTTGAAAAGTGTTTTCATTAAAACTTTCCATAAAATAACCTCTTTCATCTTGGATTATTTTTGGTTCAATTATAAAACAACCTTCTAATTTTGTAGGTATAAAATTCATTTTTTATATAATATCTAACAAGTGTGTTCCGTAACCACTTTTTAATAACGGTTGCGCCAATGCTTTTAACTGTTCGCCGTCGATATATCCCATTTTATAAGCCGCTTCTTCAATAGAACCAATTTTTAAACCTTGACGTTCTTCAATAACTTGAACAAATTGAGAGGCTTGCATTAGGGAATTAAACGTTCCTGTATCAAACCAAGCGGTTCCTCTGTCTAAAATACTGACTTTTAATTTTCCTCTTCTAAGGTATTCTCTATTTACATCCGTAATTTCGATTTCGCCACGGTGACTTGGTTTTATGTTTGCAGCGATTTCAACTACATCGTTGTCATAAAAATAAATCCCAGGAACAGCAAAATTAGACTTTGGATTTGTTGGTTTTTCTTCTATTGAAAGTACATTTCCTTCGGCATCAAAATCTACAACTCCGTATCGTTCTGGATCATTCACGTGATAAGCATAAATAATTCCGCCATCAGGATTATTATTGGCTTGGAGTAAATCCGACAATCCGGTTCCGTAAAAAATATTATCTCCTAAAACTAAAGCGACTTTGTCGTTTCCGATGAATTCTTTTCCAATAATAAATGCTTCTGCCAAACCATTTGGATGCTCTTGAACGGCATATTCAAATCTACAACCCAATCGCGTTCCGTCGCCTAATAATTGTCTGAACAAAGGCAAATCGTGTGGTGTTGAAATGATTAATATTTCTCTAATTCCCGACCAAAGCAAAGATGAAAGCGGATAATAAATCATTGGCTTGTCATAAATCGGCATCAATTGTTTGCTGACCGCAAGTGTTAACGGATGTAATCTTGTTCCCGAACCTCCGGCTAATATAATTCCTTTCATTGTTTAATACTTTAATTATGCCTTGTTTTGTAACGCTTTTAGGGATTGTTTTTTATATAAATTGGAAAATAAATTGATGAAAATAAATCCGAAAATTAAAAAAAGAGGTAGGAAAAATTTTAACTTATTATTGAGTAATTTTGTGTTTAAAACATTAGTAATTGTGCTTGTGTCTCTAATGAAAAGTTTTAAATTTTCAAGATTGATTTTTTGGCCCGCAATATCGTTTATCAAACTGTTTTTCAAATCAAATAGAGGATTAATTTGATTGTTTTCATTATTATAAATCAAATTCTGGTTTTTGTTTTTCCCCAAATTATATGTCATAAATCTTAATATCGAATCGATTTGAACAATTTCTTGCTCGTCTTTTTTCATTTTTATTTTAACGCTTTCAATTGATATTTTAAGAATCTTATTGTAATATTCATCTGTGTTCAAAAATTTCATTATCGGATTTATTAATCCTTCTTTGCTGATTATTTCAGACGTTGCTATTTGAATTTTATGATTTGGATAATTTTTACTGGTAAGCTTATCTTTAATAACATCCTTTAAACTGCCATCTTCTGCAAGTAACTTAACCAATTCAAAGTTTTGAGTGTTTTCTGCGTTAGCGGCAGAAGTAGAATTGTTTACAAAACTATAAATATCTAAAATGGGTTCAATTTTAATGGTTTTTATATCGGAAAGGTTTTTTATCCCGAGGTTCTTAAAAAAAATTGTATCTTTTTCCTTTAGTTTAGCAGAAAGAAAATCTATTTTTGAATAAAGGTAGTCCGTTCCGCCCATATTTGGCGTGACAATAATTTCCGAGTTGTATGACTTATTGGTCTCATCAAGATAAACCCCGGCTCCTATTCCAATGGCCGCTAAAATACTTATTCGCACCAAATTGGTTTTAAAAAACAAAATACTTCTAAAAATTGAGGAGGCTACTCCATCAAAAAAATCTTTAACCTTATTTGATATCATTGACAGGTCAATCTCTTGATTGTCTGAATTGGTTGTATTCTGACTCATAATCTAAATCTATTTTATGTTAAAAATTTGTTCTAATATTTTAATTGTAATCAAATATGTTGGTTTTACGCCAGTTGTCCCTAATCCGCCTGAGGCCAATGTACTCCCTGTTTCTAATGGATTATCTGAGGCATAATAAGCATATCTAACTTTCACATCTGTATTGATACTTTTTCTTATTTTTGATGCCGACTGAATCGCTTTTTGATAATATGCGCCTTCCATTTCCAAACCAATTACACCCCAAGTAGATTCGTGGAAAAACTTCAGTAAATCTTTGTTTTGCAACGATGTTCCTAAAACCGTAATCATCGGGCCAGCAACAATAGGAATATCATTTCCTTGTAGCATTTCGGCTGTTAATTCATTTTGAAAGAAATAATTATCTCCCGTTCCTTCATTTATATGTGCCGATGGAATCATAATATCGCCTTTTCCTCCTTGAAGAATCCCGGCTTTTCCCATTATTGAAACTGATTCCACATTCAAAAGAATATCTTTTTTGTATGGTTTTAATAATTCATCGATGGTTTCATAGGCTTGTTCTCCAAACGCATAGTCCATAACGATAATAACGGGCTTTTTATTGTTCAATTGCGCTTTTGCAAATGCCGATTTATTCCAATCAATTTTCGAAGTGTCAAAAATTTGAACATCAATATTAGTTCCTGATGTATCTGGAAGCGAAATCATTCCATGTAATTTTGCAAAATCTTCTACTTTATTTCGAACTTCATCAGCACCAGATTTGCTTAATTCTTCAAAAATATAGAAGTCAGATTTGTCTTTGAATTTCGTTTTCAAAACGTGAGTTGCGAATATAGAATTCATCACAGAATGCATGTTCGCACTAATAATATGAATTGGACGATCTAATAAATCATTTGCTTTAAGCACTTCTTTGATGTTGGTGGCCCAAATTTCTCCGTGAATATGATGGCCCAATCTTTCTCTCAAAATAGGACTAAAAGTGATGGTTCTTTTGTTGTTATCAACCACCTCTTCAATGGCTAGTTTTCCCAACCAATAAATAATGTGTAAAAAACGATCTGGTTTTTCTTTAGTTCCAAAGGCGTCGTAAATGTCTAAAACCTCAACAAATGTTCTTCCTAATATATTTGCAGCGTGAGAAATTGTTTTCTCTTTATCAACCAAGGTTAATTTTTTATTAGATAAAACCGCTTGTTCTAATTTTTGCCAATCGCGAGAAACTTCTCCGCTTTCATCAATTAAAACACGGTTTTTAATTTTATGTGATTCAATGAAAATAAAGGTTAAATGGGTCAAAATATCATAAATATCAGATCGACCACGGGTAATTTCAACGTTCATTTGTTCGTCATCAATTCGATAACAATTTCTTCTTCTTTTGGGTGGAATTATCGCTTGAAAATGGGATTTGGAATAGCCCTCATCGGAAGTTAAATTGATGAACCTGCATTCTTCAATTCCCACAGGAAGCCTTTCTATTACGTATAAAAGTCCGTTTAATTCAACTTTTTCTTCGGCAATTGTACCATAAATCTCTGGGCGTAATAATAATAATGCTTCACGCAAAGTATCGCCAGAAACTCCCATCGGTTTATAGAATCCTCTATTGAACAAATGGCGCATCGTGATGTATAATTTTTCTACTGCACTTGAGGATTCTTGTGCTCTTGATCGCACTATGTTTTTAATTTCTTTCATTTGGTTTTTACTTTATACCCTACAAATGTACAGTTTTTATATTTTAGTTGGTTAAAACCAAATTTATCGCCGGTTCATACATTTTAATTTTATCTGAAGAACCTATTGTTTTTTCATTCGTTTGACGACTCCATTTTCCAACTGAAAAAGTATATAAAAAATCCCTTTCTACATAATTATAAAGCACAAATGGATAATATAATGTTTGAATTGTAGTTTTTCCAGTATTTGAATTTACGATGGTTTTTTCAAGTTTGTTTTTGGCTATTATCAATTTTTCAAACCCAATAAAAATCCCTGTTTTTGGCATTTTCAAATTTAAATCTGTTAAATCAAAACCATTCCTAACGACCCCTTTTTGAAGGGTTACAATGAAATCTTTTGTAAGAAGTTCATCGCTTGGAAAACCGTTAGAACCCACTTTATAAAAATGTATTTTAACCGTCGCGTTGTCAATTCGACTGTCTGTTAAAATGCTAACTTTCTTAATATATTTGGTTTTTTTATAAGAAGCTTCATAAGGGAAAAATTTCACGTCTATTCGTGGTCCGTTATCAAATGCTTCAAAAGGCGAATTGCTTATTTGTCCAATTTCAATTTTTTTGGTTTCAAAATGTCTTGCAATTACCACTTCGTCTAATTGAAATGAAATCGCATTCAATTTTACATTTGAAACTTCCGATGCTTTTATGATTCTTTTTTCAAATCCTAAAATAGAAAATATCAGATTTTTATTTGCGGAAGCAGTAATCGAAAATTCACCATTTTCCTCAGAAGTAATTCCGATATTCTCGTTTTCAACCCAAATATTCACATACGGAATGGGTTTACCAGATTCGTCAACCACAACGCCTTTAGTTTGAGCAGAAACATAAAAACTCAATAAAACAAATAAAATCCAAAGTCTTTTTTTATGCATTTTTTATAATTCTCTTTTTAATAAATCCGCAATCATCCTATTGTTACTTAATCTTGGAATTTTGTTTTGTCCGCCTAATTTCCCTATCGATTTCATATACTCCTGAAAACCATTTTTTGCCACTTTTGTAATGACTAATTTCTGTAAAACTTTCCCTACAATCAAATCGTCATAATACGAATTTTGGGTTCTCATGGCGTTATCTATCGCTTCCGCAAATGCAACTAAATTTACGGGTTCTCCCGAACCGTCGGGATCAAATTCGATGAACCATTCGTGGTACGGCAAACCATCAAGCGGCGTGATTTGTGGCGCAACAGTAAATTCATTTATTTGAATTGATGTTTTTTCCATTGCTTCTTTCATCGCACATTCGACCTCTTTTCCAATTACATGCTCCCCAAAAGCAGAAATATAATGTTTGATTCGCCCAGAAACAATCACGCGATACGGTTTTAAAGAAGTAAATTGAACGGTATCGCCAATATTATAACCCCAAAGTCCGGCATTTGATGAAATTATTAAAACATAATTTACATTCAATTCGACTTCGCCAATCGTATATCGTTTGGGATTCTCAGTATAAAACTCATCTGATTTTATAAATTCGTAGAAAATTCCTGCATTCAAAAGCAGCAACATTCCTTTTTCTTTCTGCGAATCTTGATAGGCGAAAAATCCTTCAGAAGCGGGAAATAATTCAATAGAATCAACTTTTCTTCCTATTAAATTTTCAAATTTAGCGCGATATGGTTCAAAATTCACGCCGCCATAAATGAATAAATTGAAGTTTTTAAAGAGTTCACCAAC
>Ga0209443_1000398_pt1 | contig 29150 bp, 29 predicted proteins | sample LauGreBMM110DCMD_2_FD_187571 | JGI IMG/M metagenome (GOLD analysis project Ga0209443, IMG submission 187571) | Freshwater lake microbial communities from Lake Michigan, USA - Su13.BD.MM110.DCMD (SPAdes) (version 2) | ecosystem: Environmental > Aquatic > Freshwater > Lake | place: Lake Michigan... | reverse complement strand
TAATTGTGAAATTATCTTAAGAAAATTTGATAATTTTTCAAATCAAAAAAATGAAGCCATTAAATATGCGAAATCAGATTGGATTTTATTTTTAGATGCCGATGAACGAGTTACTCAAAAATTAAAAAGTGAAATTTTAGCAACTATTAATAACCCCAAACAAGAAGCATATAAAATTAAATTCCCTCATTATTATATGAATAGGTTTTTATATCATTCTGAAAACAAAGTAACTAGGTTGGTTAAAAATGATTCGGTATTTTTTGAAGGATTGGTCCACGAAAAGTTAATTCATAAAGGGAAAGCAGGTTTATTGTCTAATTTTATGATTCATTACACCTACAAAGGATTGTTCAATTATATAAAAAAGAAAGATTCTTATGCATGGTTTCAAGCAGAAATGGCTCTTCAAAAAAACAAAAAAGTTAGCTTTTTGCATCTAACCTTCAAACCATTCTATCGCTTTTTTCATAGCTACATAATTAGACGAGGATTTCTGGATGGTGTTCCTGGATTAGCCGTTGCCACAATTGACGCTTATGGAGTGTTTTCTAGGTATGTAAAAATGATTTTGTTAGAAAAAGGATTAAAATAAGCTTAATTTACCTAATCGTAACTTCCATTTAAAAGTAAACAAGCTGTCTTGTCCTTTAATATCTATGCGTTGCATTTCAAATCTATTTTTTATTGGAATTTGATTTAATCTATTTCCAATTCTAAATGCCATTTTAATATTATTTTTTTCTAAAAGATTAAAAAAAATAGCTTTCTGACTTCCCTTTTTAGGATAATTCCCATACGGATAAGCTAAAGCAGGATAAACTTTTAAATTGTTGTCAGAAATAAACTTAAAACTTTTATCAAAATCATCTTGAATTTCTTCGTTAGACAACTCACTATATTTTTTATGAAAATAGGAATGATGACCCAGTTCTATAATATCAGAATCTAATGATTTTAATTCCTCAATGGTCATGATTTTTTCTGAACCCTCATTCCACAAATCTTCCTTACCTAAATAAAAAAAGGGAATAAAAAAAGTAGCTTTCATATCATATTTTTTCAATAGTGGCATGGCGTTTAGCAATTGATTCTGAGTTACATCATCAAAAGTTAACACTACATGTTTTGTTGAATTCACGTCAATATTTTCTAACTCAGAAACAAAAATAGAAGTAAAATTATGTTCTTTTAAAAACTTTAATTGATCTTCAAATTTTTGGATAGAAAGCGTTAAATCAAAACTTTCTTCAGAATTTAGAGTGATATTATGATACATTAAAATGGGCAATCTTGACATAATTTAAAATTTAAAATAGCATTGGTGTAAAAATATTATATTTGTGTCATATTTCATCTATTAATATGTCTGAAAATTACTCTATAAAAAATATAACTGCCATTGCCATCACTTTTAACGAAGAAGAAAACGTAAAAAGATATGTAGAAAGCTTATCGTTTGCTAATGAAATTATTTTTATTGATTCATCAAGTACCGATAAAACGGTTGAATTTGCAGAGGAAATGAGTGTTAAGGTAATTGAAAGAGCATTAATTAATTTTTCTGTACAATTAAATGATGTTATCCAACAAGCAAAAAATGATTGGATTGTATTTTTTGATTTAGATGAAATTATTACCAAAGATTTGGGAGAAGAAATTAAGAATAAAGTGAATAATCCTAATTCAAAAGTGGCATTCTCTTTTAAAAGCAATTTCTTTTTTATGGGAAAACAAATTCGATTTGGAGGTTGGCAAAACAAAAAAACTATTCGATTATTCAATAAAAACTTTTGTAAATACAACGAAAATTTAATTCATGATAAAATTAATGCTAAAGGAAACATTGGTATTTTAAAAAATGGATTGCATCAACATAATTATAATAGTTTTGACAATTACAATGATAAACTCAATTTTTACAGCAACATACAAGCTGAAAACTTATACAATAAAAAAGTAAAACCAAATGCTTATCATTTAATTTTTAAGCCTGTCTATCACTTTTATTGGCAATATTTTTTTAGGTTAGGAATTTTAGATGGCAAAGAAGGTTTTATATTGGCATATATTCACTCATTTTCTGTATTTAAAAGGTATTTACAACTTTGGATGATGTACAGAAAAATTTATTAAAAAAATCAAATGTTTGATTATTAAATTCAGAAATTACTTTTTCTAACCAATTGATTGAATAGTAATTAGTTAAAATTTCAATGGTTTTTGTTATTTTAATTGGGTAATTCCATTTTTAATTTGAATAATTTTATTTTTTTTGTTGAAGTTTCTAATTTCGTTATTTCTCTCCCTCGTCTCTTTTGTTGCATAATCTCTTTTATGGTCTAAATGTAAACAAACTGCACTATATCTAATTTGTTTTGAAAGGATTCCATAATTAAACAATCGCTCACCTACTTCTCTATCTAAACCTCCGTATTGCATTTCTTCGTTAAAGCCATTAATTGCTATTAAATCACTTTTAAAACAAGAAGTATTATGACCATTAAATGTCTTCTTAGTAGGAGTTAACCAATTCATAAATGTCGCAAAAAATCTAATATTGGTCAGTTTTGACAATTTAAAAGTTTTGGACACACCATTTGTAATTAACCAAGAAATTGAAAAGCAATCCTGAGTTTTAATGTTATCTGAAGAAATTTTACAAGAAGCTTTCATAGGCAATTTAAAATAACCGCCTGAAAGAAAAAAACCTTCTTCTTTATATTTTAAATGCTGCGCTACAAAATCTTTTCGTGGAATGCAATCTCCATCTGTAAAAAGGAAATAATCAGTATTAGTTTTTAGAATGGCTTTATTAAGTATTTTAGATTTCTGAAAACCATTGTCTTCTTGCCAAACATGAACAATTGGAAACTTAAATTGATTTTGAAAGGTATCAATTAGTTGTTTTGTTTTCTCGGTAGAACCATCGTCTGCAATAATCACTTCAAAATCAGGCTCAGTTTGGTTGCTATAACCTTCGAGCACTTTTTGAAGCCATTGTTCCGAATTGTATGTAGTGATAATAACTGATAATTGCATGTAAAGAAATAAAAGTGAAAAATACTACTTTTTCCAGAACTTTAATTTCTTTTTGATTCTTTTTTTTCTGTAAAATCGAAATTGAAATTCTGATGTAAGTTTCCAAAGCGTTTCAAAAACAAAAACTTCGTTTTCACTTGAAAGTTTTGCATATTCGTTACTCATCATTGCAATCATATCCTTTTTGTGTGTAATCTTGGATAAATTTTTCATTCGAGTATGAAAATCAATAGTTTCATGAAACTTCATTCGATTTAAATCTACCAAGTAAAAAGTATAGTTTCCATTATTGTTATCTCTAATAAGTGTATTTCCAGGTGAATGATCTAAAAATTCAACCCCAATCTGGTGCATTTGAAACGTAAATTGTATGAATTGTCTAATAATCTCTTCTCTATTAATAAACGCTTCATTTTGAACAATTTCTCTAAATTCAAACACATTTTCAAGATGTTCACATGCGTAATAACTTTCTTTTAAACCAATAAAATCAAACTTTTCAAAATAAGCAATAGGTTGAGGCGTTCCAATTTGCATTTTTATTAATTTTGAAGCATGTTCAAACGAACGTCTTCCTTTCGATTTTCTAAAGTATCGATAAACTATTTTGTTAATTAAATTTGGTTTTTTAAAGGATTTGATATTGATAGTTGTATTGTTATTTAATTTGAAAATTTTTATAACATTGCGATTACCCATAACAAAGTTTTCACCTAAATTATTAAAGTTTGCTACAATATTTTTTATTTCTAATAAATTTTTCATCTATAAATACTGGTCAATTCCCTTTTCAATTTTTACAATTTTATTGTTAATTGTTAATTGTTCAATTTGATTATTTTTTTCAAAATTGTTTTTTGATTTTTCTAAATGATAGATATGAAATAAAATGCCGCAAAATTTCAATCTTTTTCCTGCTATACCGTTGTTTAATAATCTAATTGCCAAGTCAGAATCTTCTCTTCCCCAACCTTCAAAATCTTCGTTGTATCCATTTATTGAAATAAAATCATTTCTCCAAAAAGAAACATTACATCCTCTAAATTTCCTAGATATTTTATTTTGTGGTTTAAAAAAGTTAGACAAAAATGGGAGGTAAATTGTTCGTGTTTTATTTTTTACTTCATTAGAAAAACAATTAAAAGAAATAAATTTATGCTGAAATATTTTATCCACAAAAGGTGCTAAAATATTAACTCTACTTCCATATAAATATTGTTTTTTACTGCAGTTTTTTATATGATCTTCAATAAATTTTTTGTGAATAATACAATCACCATCAATCTGAATAATGTAATCTGCCTTTGAAATTGCGATAGTTTTATTTAATATCATCGATTTTCTAAAACCCTTATCTTCTTGCCAAACATGAATAATATTAAAATTTGTTTCTTGTTTAAATTTATCTATTATTTTTTGGGTTTTTTCATTGGAACCATCATCTGCAATTAAAATTTCGTTTGGAAAAATTGATTGTTTTTTTATACTCAAAAAAATTAATTCTAAAGCTTCAGGCCAATTGTAGGTAGATATTAAGAGGGCTATTTTCATTTAATTTATTTTTTAAATAAAAATTTGAACCATTGCCCAAAATTTTTTTTAGCTAAAAAAAAATTTGAGGGTGCAAAATTATTAGTGTCAAAATTATGAATTGCTTCATCAATTGTATCTCCTTTTACAAAATTTAATTTTTTCCATTTAAACGGTTCTAAATAAAATAAATTAGAGAGTGATTTATAATTATCTATAGTTGCAGATTTCCATTTTTCTAAAAAATATGGGTTTATATCATCTTTATGCCCCCAATTACTAAATTTGAATTCTAATTCTTTTTCATCTCTTGCTAAAGTTTCATGAAACATTAAATGTTTTGTATAAATTATTCTTTTTCTTGTATTTCTTGCATATTTATAAGATGGATAATTTGTAGCTGTCATACATTTAGTAGCATTGTCAACATATAAAAATCCACCATCTACTTTTTTATAAATATTTATTAAAAAGGTAGAAAATTGTATTTGATTATTATCTGGATTTTGTAAAAAGTGGTCATATTTTCTTAAATTGTTTACAAAATTCTCAAAATTTATAAAATATTCATCACTATCAATTTGAATTAACCAATTTCCAATTCCCATTTTTATAGAAAGTAAATGTCTTTCTCTGGTGTCATTTTGAATTGGATTTAGAGTTGGAATATAAAAATCATCTCTATAAATCTCAATTTTATGGTCTTCATCAATGTCTTTAAGCCATTTAAAAAAACTTTCATCTACTTTAAATTTATTTCCAGACCAAGTTAAAAAATTTTTGTCTAAAGCAATAAATATTCTATCAGCATTCTTATAAATTGGTGGAATTGATAATTTTAATTTTTCATAATCATATGACAATAAAAAACCTACATGAATTTTTTTCATTTTTTAAATTTTGATGTAAATAATAAGAAAAAACTAATCATACCTTTAAATAATTTCCACAAAAACAAAGATTTTTGAATATGAATAATTTGTTGAAATCTTTTAGAATTTAGGAGCGAAACTTTTTCATAATCTTCTACAAAAGCAGGAAAATATTTTTCTAATACTTTTTTTCTTTCTAATCTTTCAATCTCATTAAATTTTGGATTTGAGGATATTCCGGTAAAGTCAAAATCTGAAATTGCAGTTTTTAGATAATAATACTTAACATTTTTATGACATATAGCATAAATGTAAAATTCCCAATCAGAAACTATTTTATAAGATTCATTGTAAAAAAATATTTCATCAAATAATGATCTTCTAAAAAAAGTGGCAGGATGTGGTAATGAACCGCTATAAAAAAAAGAAAAAGAAAGTTTAGCTGGATAAGATTTTCTTCGTTTTGAATTTGATTTAATACGATAATAATCACCATAATAAATATCAAAATCGGAAGTTAGTTTACTTTGTACTTCTTCTAAAACTTTTGAATCTGTAAAATTATCGCCACTATTTATAAAAATAATAAAATCGCCTGTAGCCACCTTTATACCTTTGTTCATAGCATTATAAATGCCTTTATCAGGTTCGCTTACCCAATAATTAATATGATTTTGATAGGATTTAATTATTGAAACATCTTCTACTTTACTACCTCCATCTATAACAATATATTCAAAATCTTTAAATGTTTGACTAACTACACTTTCAATAGTTTTATTTAAACCTAGAGGATTATTGTAGTTAATTGTTACAACTGAAATTTTATTGTTATTTTGCATTTAGCATAAATTTTTCATGATATACATCTCTAATTCCGTCTTCTAATTCAATTTTGTATTTCCATCCTAAATTAGTAAGCTTAGTTATATCAGTTAGTTTTCTAGGAGTTCCGGATGGTTTTGTACTATCAAAGACAATAGTACCTTGAAACCCAACAATTTTTTTTATAAGAAAGGCTAAATCTTCTATTGAAATTTCATTTCCTGTGCCAATATTTACAAAACCTTCTTCATTATAATTTTTCATAAGATATACGCAAGCATTTGCCATGTCTGAGGCGTGTAGAAACTCTCTTAACGGCTCACCGGTTCCCCATACTTCTACTTCTTCATGGTTATTTATCTTAGCTTCATGAAATTTTCTTAATAAAGCAGGTAAAACGTGTGAGTTTTGTAAATCATAATTATCATTAAAACCATATAAATTAGTGGGCATTACAGAAATAAAATTGCAACCATATTGTGTTCTATAAGCATCGCACATTTTAATTCCTGCAATTTTTGCTATTGCATAAGGTTCATTTGTTTCTTCTAATAAGCCCGTTAATAAATAATCTTCTTTTAAAGGTTGAGGAGCTAGTTTTGGATAAATGCAGGTAGAACCTAAAAACAATAATTTTTTAACATTATTCAAACAACTTTCATGAATTACGTTGCTTTGAATCATGATGTTTTCATAAATGAAATCTGCTCTATAGGTATTATTAGCAATGATTCCGCCCACTTTTGCTGCTGCTAAAAAAACATATTCAGGCTTTTCTGCTTCAAAAAAGGAACGAACAGCTTGCTGATCAATTAAATTTAAATCGCTAGATGTTTTATATATAATATTTGTATAACCTTGATTTTTAAGATCTTTCAAAATAGCACTTCCAACCATTCCGCGATGCCCTGCTACAAATATTTTTGATTTTTTTTCCATAATAAAAATGTTATAAAAGTGATTTGAACCTTTTTTAATTCTTAAAAAGGTTCAAATCACTTTCCATCATTTCGGCAACTAATCCTTTCAAATCATATTTTGGAATCCAATTTAATTTGGTGTTTGCTTTTGTTGGATTTCCAATTAACAATTCCACTTCCGTTGGACGGTAATATTGTGGATCTACTTTCACAACAGTTTTTCCAATTTCCACTTTATAAGCCGGATTGGTACAAGCGGTTACAACTCCAATTTCATTTTCATTTTCGCATTGAAATTCCAATGTTATGCCACATTCTGCAAATGCCATTCTAACAAATTCACGAACGTAAGTTGTTGTTCCTGTGGCAATTACAAAATCCTCTGCCTCTTCCTGTTGCAACATGGCCCACATGGCTACTACATAATCTTTCGCATGACCCCAATCACGTTGTGCATTTAAGTTTCCTAAATACAAACACTCTTGTTTTCCTTGTGCAATTGCGGCGGTTGCCATTGTGATTTTTCTAGTTACAAAAGTTTCCCCTCTTCTTGGTGATTCGTGGTTAAATAAAATACCATTGCATGCATACATTCCGTAAGCTTCTCTATAATTTTTTGTAATCCAAAATCCATATATTTTTGCAACTCCATAAGGCGAACGTGGATAAAAAGGCGTTGTTTCTGACTGTGGCACTTCTTGCACTAAACCATAAAGTTCTGAAGTTGAAGCTTGATAAATACGCGTTTTTTTAGTTAAATTTAAAATCCGAACCGCTTCTAAAATTCGTAATGTACCCAAACCATCAACATTTCCAACATACTCTGGCGAATCAAAACTCACTTTCACGTGCGACATAGCACCTAGATTATATATTTCATCAGGACAAACCTCTTGAATAATTCGAATGATATTTGTAGAATCCGTTAAATCACCATAATGTAATTTAAAATTCACATTATTTTCGTGTTTATCTCTATAAATGTGATCAATACGTTGCGTATTAAAAGAAGAGGCTCTTCGCTTTACCCCATGGACTTCATATCCTTTTTCCAATAATAATTCGGCCAAATAGGAACCATCTTGACCTGTAATTCCTGTAATTAATGCTACTTTCATCTTAATATATTAATAAATTATCAGAAAAATTTTGGAATAGCGACTTGCTTAAATTTTTCGCAAACAAATTTTATTTTTTCTTCGTCTAAATAAAAATGATTCGGAAGATACAAACCATAATCATGAATAATGTCTGCAACTTCTAATGAGGTTTGGCCGTATTTTTTAATCCAAAATGGTTGTTTACCCATACTTCCACATATCAATGGTCTAACTTCTATATTATTGGCTTTTAAATGATTAAAAACCTCTTCTCTGTTTTCTACGATTGTTCCATAGGCAAAGCTAGAAAGTTCTGAATATTCACTTTCTTGCTTCCAAAATTTATTTTCTAAATATTTGTTATAAAAGTTATAATTTTCTTCTCTTACTTTACAAATTTCTTTCATTTTATCTAATTGAGAAATTCCAATAAAAGCATTCAAATCTGTTGAACGAAGATTAAAACCTGGATAATAAAAAGTATAATATTCTCTAACACTGTCTATATTAAATTCTTCTTTCCATGATTCTTTATAAGATTGATCTACATCTCTTGACCATCCATGAGAACGAATAGAAAGCATTAGATTATAAAGTTTTGTGTCATTTGTTGTTACAGCACCACCTTCAATAGTTGAAATATGATGTCCATAATAAAAAGAAAAAGAACCAGCCAAGGATAAATTTCCGGCTTTTTTTCCATTCAAATGTTGAGTTCCAAGTGCCTCACAAGCATCTTCAATAACAATAACATCATATTTTTGACAAATTCTATGAATTTCATCCATATTATTTAGATGTGCTAAAACATGAACTAATATTAATAAGGAAGGTTTTTCTTTTATAAACAATTCTTCTAATTTTTCAGTATCTAATCCAAGATTCTTAGAATTACTATCACATAAAAAAACTTCAAATCCAAATTGTAAAAATGGAGACAAAGTTGTAATCCAACTAATTGCGGGAACAACAACTTTTTTATTTTTCAAATAATCTCCCTCTAAAAGGGCATAAGCCATTAATAAATTAGCAGATGATCCGCTATTAACCATAACACAATGTTTTGTTCCTATGTAGTTTGCAAATTTATGTTCAAATTCTAATACTAAAGGACCTTTAGTCAACTGCTGAGTTTCTGGAATCCATTTACTTAAAGCTATCAATTCCTCTTGTGATATTGTATTTTCAGCTAATTTAATCATTATTATATTTTTTAATTTTTATGAAATTCTTACTTATTTTATAATATAATTTTGCAATACTGTAGATATTACATGATTTAACAAATTTATGAATGAAGAAGTAAATTTTTGCATCTTCATATGCCTTTTTTATTTTTAAACTTTTAATTTTATCAGATTGAGCGTCAATTGTAATTGAATTTTCATGAACTCTAAAAAAAGCCAAGGGTTTATTTACAAATCCATAATGTGAATATTTTAATGTGCTCATTAATGAAAACAAAATATCTGGACCAACTCCGTGATAATTATTTTGAGTAAATGGTATATTACCCACAAATAAAAAGTTTAGTAAAATTTCTTTTCTAAATATGCCTGCTCCCGGCGAAGTTAAATATTTTAAATTAAAATGTTTCAATTTTTTTATTGAAAAAACTCCTGTTTCTTGTTCTAATTGAAATAATTTTTGTCCAAACTCATTTTTACTTTCATCAAATAATTGTGTTTCAGAAAAAACACACCCTACATTTTCATTAAGTAATTTTGAACATTCTTCAATATAGGTAGGTGCAATCCAATCATCATCATAATTTATATGTATAAAATCATTTGAAGCATGTAAAACACCATCTAACCAACAGAAATGCACTCCGGAATCTAAATCTCTTCTTATGTATTTAATTTTATCTCCATAACTTTTAGCTACTTCAGGTGTATTATCAGTGCTGCCATGATCACAAACTATGATTTCACACTTTTGAGTTTGATTCAAACAAGAATCAATACATTGTTTTAAAAAATTAGCCCTATTAAAGGTTGGAATTATTATTGATATTTGAGTATTATTCATCATGTAAAATGGATTTTAAAAATGTTATGTCAGCATTCAAATGATTGTTGTTTTCTTGTAAATTAACTTGATAATTTAAATCAACAGGGGCTATTTCTTTTACAAAATCAATAATCTTTTTTGGAGTTCCAGAAGCAATATTAATTATTCCTTTTGCTTTTTTATCTACAATTTTTATGATAATTGAACATACTTCTTCAGCAGGTAAAAAATCACGAGTAGAATTGGCTCCATGCAAAATAAATGGAACACTCAAATCTTCTGTTTCAAATCTTTTTTTCAAGGTTGGATATAAAAATGGAGGTTTTTGAGTTTCGTGATAGAAACTAAAAATTCTACCTATGCATAAAGTTAAAAAAATATGTGATTTACAAAAATCCTGTAATAATAATTCTGAAATATACTTTGTTAATCCATAAGAATTTTGAGGATATATGCAATCGGATTCTTTAATTAAATTTTCATTGCTCGCATAAACATGGCTTGAACTTGCAAAAAATAAATAAATAGATCTGTTTAGTTTTTTTATCGATTTTATTAATGAAATAGTACCATTCACATTTACATCATATGCATCGTCTAAATTGTTTTGAACATCTACGACCGCAACTTTAGATGCTAAGTGAATTATAGTATCAATATTGTTACTATTCATCCAATGATAAAGTAAATCAAAATCTCTTATGTCCCCTTCAAAAACAGAAAATTTCTGATTACTTTCTTTTAATTTTTCGCATATTATGGATCCTAAAACTCCTTTATAACCTGTTATACCAATCACTATAATTATATTTATAATTTAATATTAGTAGTAATTTATCTTTCAAAAGATGTATTTTTTAAATAATTGATGCACCTTGATAAATTAAAAGCACTTACTTTGCAAAAGTAATTCATTTTAATAAAAGTAATTTAAAATAAGTAAAATCTTTACCGAAATTAAAAACAAATGAACACCGAAATTCACAACGCATACGAAGTCATAAAAGAAGGTGGAATTATTTTGTATCCTACAGATACCGTATGGGGAATTGGTTGTGATGCCACTAATGAAGAGGCCGTAAAAAAAATATATGCTTTAAAACAACGCGAAGAATCTAAAAGCATGATTGTTTTAATTAATGGAGAGCGAATGATGTACAACGTTTTTAAAGAAATTCCTGAAGTGGCTTGGCAAATTTTAGATTTATCGGAGAAACCCACAACTTTAATACTAGATAATCCAAGAAATATTGCCAAAAATATTATTGCAGATGACAATACTTTAGGTGTTAGAATCGTTACCGAACCTTTTTGTTTTAAATTGATGGAAAGGATGAAAAGACCGTTGGTTTCAACCTCAGCAAATATTTCTGGCATGTTTACTCCAAAAACTTTTAAAGAAATTAGTCCCGAAATTATAAAAGGAGTTGACTATGTTGTAAATTTGCACCACGAAAAAGTTTGCAAAAATCCTTCTACAATTATTAAATTAGGATTAGATAGTCAGGTAAAAGTGATTAGAAAATAATAATTTGAAGATTTGAAGATTTGAAAATATCCCAATTTTCAAATTTGCTGATTTTCAAATTTTCAAATTTAAACATGAATTACAAACAACATTTAGAAAATAAAATATTCAAAATCATATCACAAGCCGCTCAAGAATTAAACTTGGAATGCTATGTGATTGGTGGTTTTGTACGCGATATTTTATTGGATAGAAATCATAAAAAAGACATAGATATTGTTACAGTAGGTAGCGGTATTGAATTAGCTTTAAAAGTTTCAGAATTACTTCCAAACCAACCTAAAGTGCAAGTTTTCAAAAACTACGGAACTGCTATGTTACGTTACAAAGAAATGGATATTGAGTTTGTTGGTGCAAGAAAAGAATCTTATACACACGATAGCAGAAATCCTTTAGTAGAAATTGGAACTTTAAAAGACGACCAAGAACGCAGGGATTTTACCATTAATGCGATGGCTTTTTCTCTGAATTCTGAAAATTATGGAGATTTAGTAGATCCATTTAATGGTGTTGCCGATTTAGAAAATAAAATTTTAAAAACGCCTTTGAATCCGGATATTACCTATTCTGATGATCCATTGCGAATGATGCGTGCTATTCGTTTTGCTACCCAATTAAATTTTGAAATTGAAAGCGAATCGTTATCTTCAATTGCAAAAAATAAAGACAGAATCAATATTATTTCAGGAGAGCGAATTGTAGATGAATTGAATAAAATTTTGTCATCAGTAAAACCATCTATCGGATTTTTGCATTTGTATCAAACAGGTTTATTAGACCTAATTTTACCAGAATTGACTGCTTTAAATAATGTCGAAGAAGTAGAAGGTCATACCCATAAAAATAATTTTTATCACACGTTAGAAGTAGTCGATAATATTTGCCCAAATACGGATGATGTATGGTTACGCTGGGCAGCATTATTACACGATATAGGAAAAGCACCAACTAAAAAATTCAATAAAAAGCAAGGTTGGACGTTTCACGGACATGAATTTTTAGGCGGAAAAATGGCTAAAAAAATCTTTGAAAGACTTCATATGCCTTTAAATCAGAAAATGAAGTTTGTTCAAAAAATGGTGATGATGAGTTCACGACCAATTGTAATAGCTGAAGAAATAGTTACCGATTCAGCTGTGCGTCGCTTAGTTTTTGATGCAGGAGAAGATATTGAAAATTTAATGACACTTTGCGAAGCGGACATCACTACCAAAAACAGTAAAAAATTTCAAAAATATCACAATAATTTTAAAATTGTACGTCAGAAAATAGTTGAAGTAGAGGAGAAAGACAGAGTTCGGGTTTTTCAGCCACCTATTTCTGGAGAAGAAATTATGGACCTATTCGGATTAAAACCAGGTCGTGAAATAGGTGTTTTAAAAGAAGCTGTAAAAGAGGCCATTTTAGAAGGTGAAATTCCAAATGAATACGAACCCGCTAAAGAATTTGTTCTTAAACGTGCTGAAAAAATGGGCTTAAATAAAATATAATTAATTTTTAATAATCTGAAAAACTGCATTATTAACCAATGAAAAAATATTTTCTTACAACAGCAAAAACAGCTTTAATTTTAGTCTATCTTGTTATACTTGCTGGAGCCTTGGTACGAATGACTGGCTCAGGAATGGGTTGTCCAGATTGGCCAAAGTGTTTCGGATATTACATTCCGCCAACAGAACAAAAAGAGCTTGAATTCACACCTAATAAAGTTTATGATGAAGGTCAAGTTATAATTAAGGATGAAGGATTACTTGTAGCAAAATCAGATTTCACAGCTGCTGCTTCTTTTTCAGAAACTAATTGGGAAGCCTATACCAAACACGATTATGCTATTTTTAATCCATTACATACTTGGATTGAATACATCAATAGATTGCTTGGTGCTTTGGCTGGAATTGCCTGCTTTGTAACATTTATTTTCGCATTTGGCTATTGGAAAGAAAACAAAAAAATAGTTGTCTATTCTCTTTTGGTTTGTATACTAATGGGTTTTCAAGCTTGGTTAGGAAAAACAGTTGTAGATTCGGTATTAAGTCCAGTAAAAATTACCACTCATATGTTAACTGCCTTTTTAATTGTGGCTTTACAGTTGTATGTTATTTATGTGGTTTCAGCTAAAAATAGTATTAGAAAATACGATAAGAAGTTTAGCATTGCTCTTGTAGTAGTACTACTTCTTACGATTGTTCAAGTGGTTTTAGGAACTTATGTTCGTGAGTTTATAGATACAGTTGGTAAATCTGGTGCTCCAAAATCGTTTTGGTTGTTACACCCTGAAATCACATTTTATTTTCATCGTAGTTTTTCAATATTGGTCTTTTTAGCAAACTTATTTTTACTACTTCGAAACAGAAATCTTAAATTGGGTTTCGAAAAAGTAAATTGGGTGGTTCGAATTTTAATTTTTGAAATTATTTCTGGAGTGATTATGGTGTATGTAGATTTCCCTTTCGGAAGTCAAACCTTACATTTGGTTTTGGCAACATTCTTATTCAGTATCCAATTTTATTTACTTTTAGAAAACAATAAAATAACAGAAAAATAATACTACTTTTGCAGTCCGACTATATTGTCACAGTTCTTTAGATTTAATTAATGTCTAAACTAGCAGCGCAAGATAAATTTTTCGATTTATCAGATTACGGAAGATCTTTCGGAAGATTTTTCGCACTTCAATTAAAAGAAACACGTTTCACTCCCATTCATGTAACACTTTTATTCGGAATTTCAGGCCTTATTGCAATTTATTGTATTTTGAACCAATACTATTTCGCCGCAGCGTTTTTCATCATCTTAAAATCTGGAATTGATGCCGCAGATGGAGAATTATCCCGTTTGAAAAACACACCATCCTATTCTGGAAGATATTTAGACAGTGTTTTTGATATTATCTTAAATTTTATGTTTTTCATGACAATTTGTTACATGTCAAATAGTACAATTTGGTATGCATCACTTGCCTTTATTTGTATTCAACTTCAAGGCACCTTATACAATTATTATTATGTAATTTTAAGAAATAAATCCGTTGGAGGCGATGCAACCAGCAAGATATTTGAATACAAAACTCCAAAAGCATTACCAGGTGAATCGCAAAAATTGGTAACTGTTTTATTTGGAATTTATAACATAGTTTATGGTCTTTTTGATAAAGTTATTCATTTATTAGACTCAAATGCGTATAAAATCAAAACGTTTCCCAATTGGTTTATGACTTTAGTTTCTTTATACGGATTGGGTTTTCAATTGCTAATTATTGCAACATTATTAACCTTTGGATTTATTGAATTTATTGTGCCTTTTTTTATTTTGTATTCAGTATTCATACTTGTTTTGATAGGCATCAGAAAAATAGTTATTCATTAGCCAATCCACTCTTTAAAATCGCTAACGCAATCACCTAAAAAATTATATCTGACCCAACTGTCATTTTTTATGGATGAATTGTAAGTACGATTGAATTCAGAAAAATTTTTATCAACAATTCGTAAATCGTAAATCAAAAATCGTATTTTATACCTACTTTTGTTTTTCATAAAATTGCAACCATTATGATTTATAAATTTAGAGCTATTCTTGATGCCGAAGATGATATTTTTAGAGATATTGCCATCGAAAGTAACGATACATTAGAAGATTTACACAACGCACTCATCAATGCATTTGGTTTTGATGGTACCGAAGTAGGCGCTTTTTATACCTGCGCTAATGACTGGGCTTGGCATGAAGAAGACGGTATTCCAATGTTTGATACTGGAGATATTCCAGGCGAAATTAAAACCATGTCAGAATATGCAATTGACGATTTAGTGCATGAACAAAATACAAAATTAGTATATGTTTATGATTTATTCAGCATGTGGACTTTCTTTGTAGAATTAGCCGCTATTGAAGAAAATGAAAATGGAGTAACCTATCCATCCTTACTTTTTTCTCACGGAGAACTTCCTGCAGAAGCGCTTCAAAGTGGGTTAAGAGGTGACTTATCTGAAGATGATATGTTTGGCGAATTTGAAGATGACTTAGACGATGACGATTTAGACATGTTTGAAGGCGACGACAGTTTTGAAGACATGGGATTTGAAGAAAACTGGAACTAATTAGCCAATAATCTAATGTGCCAATATGCCAATGAAACAATAAGGCTATAACACCAGATTAATTTTCTAATTCTCTAAATTGACACATTGACTAATTCACTAATTGACACATTAAAAAAATGATCAACTTATTCAACGCACATATTGAAAACCTATCCATTCATAGAGTAGGTAATAAAAGCCGAAACGAAGCCATTTTCTTATCTGATAAACCGTATGGATTAAATGATGAAATTGTGCCTTTATTAAAAGAATATTTCTTTAAATCTTTTCGTGAAAAAGAAGAAAACTATTTTCAATTTGCCCATGAAGTAGACTTAGAATATAACGAAATGTTTAATTTTGCAACAGAAGTTTTCAATAGTCCAAGTGAAATACACAGCGTTTCAAAAAAAATTACTCAGCACCTTTTTGAACAATCCAATCATCCGCATATTAAAATCGGAGAAGTATATGTTGCCTATTTTACAAATGTTTTGATCGATAATAACGTGGTTGATGCCATTGGTGTTTTCAAAAGTGAAGTGCAAACCGATTTCTTACAATTTGAAGAAAAAGAAAGCAACTTAGAAATGATTTTACAACAAGGAATCAACTTAAATAAGTTAGACAAAGGCTGTATCATTTTTAATTACAAAAAAGAGGAAGGTTACAAAATTTTAACCGTTGATAGTAACCGTTACGATACACGTTATTGGCTAGAACATTTCCTATCTGTTGATGCGTTTCAAGATGAAAACTTCATGACCAAAAAGTACTTAAAATTCTGTCAAGAGTTTGCAAAAGAAGTAGTTTTACCCGCCGAAGACAAACAACAAGAAGTATTGTTTATGAATCGTGCCATCAATCACTTTGCGAAAAATGATGAATTTGAAGAAACCGCTTTCTTGAACGAAGTAATGCAAAATCCAGAATTTATTCCAGAATTTAAAAATTATAAAGTTGATAAAGGTGCAAAATATAGTATTGAAGACGTATCCAGTTTTCCAATAGCTAATGCAGCTGTAACTGATGTGCGTCGTACTTTGAAAAACACTATTCAATTAGACACCAACATTCAAATCAAATTGGACTTCATCAACCCAGAAAGTGCAGAGAAATTCGTTGAAAAAGGTTGGGACGAAGAAAAACAAATGTATTACTACTTGGTGTACTTCAATAAAGAACAAAAATCGTAAACATCTTACATACAAATTATTAGACCCAATAACAATCATACTAAAGAACAAAGAAATTTAAGTAAATTGATACTAATTACTTTTTCAATTAAAACGTAAGATATTTTTTCAAAAACAACTGCTTTTTATTGGTAACAAATTACAAATCTTTTCGTCTTATCTATAAATCAAAAAACGAAAAGAATTTGGAAACCATCTTAAAAATCACCAATCTTAATAAGATTTTCAATAGAAGATTACATGCTGTTAAAAATGTTTCTTTTGAAATTAAAAAAGGCAATGTTTATGGCATTCTTGGTCCAAATGGCTCAGGAAAATCAACCACTTTAGGAATTGTATTAAACGTTGTCAATAAAACTTCGGGCGAATTTGAATGGTTTGAAGGAAAATCAAATACTCATGAAGCCCTAAAAAAAGTGGGAGCCATTATTGAGCGTCCAAACTTTTATCCGTACATGACCGCTAAAGAAAATTTAGAATTGGTTTGTAAAATAAAAGGCACTCCCTTTTTAAAAGTAGAGGAAAAATTAGAATTAGTCGGACTTTTGGAGCGAAAAAATGATAAATTTAAAACCTTTTCTTTAGGTATGAAACAGCGATTAGCTATCGCTTCTGCCCTACTCAATGATCCTGAAATTTTAATTCTAGACGAACCCACAAATGGTTTAGATCCGCAAGGTATACGCCAAATTAGAGACATTATAAGGGTTATTGCTTCACAAGGAACTACTATTTTATTGGCTTCACATTTGTTAGACGAAGTAGAAAAAGTGTGTAGTCATGTAGTTGTATTGCGCAAAGGAGAAATGTTGTATCAAGGTTCAGTTCATAACATGATTGAAAACAATAGTTTCTTTGAGCTAAAATCAAACAATAATCAACAGTTAAAATTAGTGCTTCAAAATCATCCTTCCGTTGAGAAAATAGTAGATGAAGAAGAAAAAGTTTTGGTTTTTCTAAAACAAGACATTGCTGCTCAAGAGCTAAACACCTTTCTATTTGACCAAAAAATAGTTTTAGAACATCTTGTAAAAAGAAAAAATAGTTTAGAAGAACAATTTTTAGAATTAACCAAAAACTAATCCAAAATGAAAAGATTACTTTCGATAGAATTTCAGAAAATATGGAAAAATAAAGCCAGTAAAGTTTTATTAATTGCCTATTTTGTTTTGTTAAGTTTTATTGCGCTTATTGCATCCATAAAATTCAGTATTGGAACATTTGAAATTAGAATTGCCGATCAAGGAATTTTTAATTTCCCATACATTTGGCATTTCAACACCTACATTGCCGCTTTATTCAAAATTTTCCTTGCGATTGTTATCGTATCCATGATGGCAAATGAATATACTTATGGTACTTTAAAACAAAATTTAATCGATGGATTAAGTAAAAAAGAATTCATTATTTCTAAATTTATAGTCGTAGTTACTTTTGCACTTGCTTCTACGCTATTTATTTTTGTAATGTCTCTAATCTTAGGATATTCTTTTTCTTCTTATAATGAAATTGGTATTGTTTTTTCAGATATGGAATACTTATTGGCCTTTTTCGTCAAACTTATTGCATTCTTTTCATTCTGTTTATTCTTAGGGATTTTAGTAAAACGAAGTGCGTTTGCTCTAGGCTTTTTATTTATTTGGTTTATTGCTGAAAATATTTTTTATTGGATATTAAAATTTGGAATTCTAGATGGAAATGATAAAACTAAAAATTTTGCCGATACCATTATTCAGTTCTTTCCAATTGAATCTATGAGCAATTTAATAAAAGAACCATTTTCGAGATTAAGCGCCATCAAAACAATTGAAGCTACTATTGGTGGTGCAAAATCTGTGAAAGATTATAGTATTCACTTTTCACAAATTTCAATTGTACTTATCTGGACTGCTATCTTTATTTATGCTTCTTATTATATCCTAAAAAAGAGAGATTTATAGTATCTTTGTTGATGCTATGGTTTTAATAAATAAAATTTATTTATTGCTTATTTTTGGATTGGTATTTCAATTAGGAAATGCACAATATATAACCATAGACGAAAGTTTTACACCACAGCAATTGATCGAAGACAAATTAATCAATAGTCCGTGTGCTAATGTTTTTAACGTGGCTGTCTCTGGTGGTAATTTTACTTCTGGCGAAAAAAGCTATGGTTATTTTGAGGCAACTGGAACGGGATTTCCTTTTACAAACGGAATTGTATTAACAACTGGAAAAACAATCAATACCATTGGACCAAATGCTTCTCTTTCTGATGACGGTGGAAATATGGGATGGAATGGCGACTCCGATTTAAATCAGGCATTAAGCTTAAGTGATTCTTTCAATGCTACTATTTTAGAATTTGATTTTATTCCGCAAGGCGATCATATTAGTTTTGATTATATTTTTTCCTCCGAACAATATTTATTGAATCCTTCCTCAAATCAATGTAATTTTACTGATGGTTTTGCTTTTTTGTTGAAAAGAAACGGAGATCCAAATTATCAAAATTTAGCTTTAGTTCCTAATACAACTATTCCTGTAAAAGTAAATACGGTTAGAGGTCCTGGAACTCTTTGTCCACCTGCAAATGAAGCTTATTTTGATGCTTTTAATGATATCAATCATCCGACAAATTTTAATGGACAAACCAAAGTTTTAATCGCTCAATCTGATGTAATCCCTGGGGACACTTATCACATTAAATTAGTAATTGCCGATGAAGGAAATTACAGATACGACTCGGCACTATTTTTAGGTGGTGATAGTTTTAATTTCGGTATTGATTTAGGCGAAGATCGATTAATTTCGGCTGGAACTGCACTGTGCCCTACTCAAAATTTATCCTTAAATGCCACTCAATCTAGTGCAATTGGATATCAATGGTTTGAAAACAATATTTCATTAATTGGTGAAACAAACCCAACATATCTAGTTACTTCGGCAGGTGATTATTCGGTAACAATAAATTATGGCGGTAATTGTGAAACAACAGGAACAATAAATATAGAATATGCTGTTGATTTAATCGTCGATCAAACACGTTTTTCAAAATGTGATATTGATGCAAATCAAGACGGAATCACAGAATTCAATTTAACTGATATCATTCCTGATTTATTCACAAATTTACCTTTAAATTATACGATTTCATTTTTTGCATCAACAACTAGTACTACAGCCTTACCATCGATTTATGCAAATACAAATCCGTATCTGCAAACTATATATGCTCGAATTACCAATATTCAAGGATGTTATTCAGATTATCCTTTAGATTTAATTGTAAATACGTTTCCAGCGATAGTTACCGATGAAGAAGTTGGTTTGTGTGAAAATACTTCAACAATATTAGATGCAGGCTCTGGATTTACAAATTATACTTGGAATACAAATCCAGTACAAAACGCTCAAACTATTACAGTAGCAAATTCAGGAACTTATTCAGTACTACTCACCAATGCTTCAAACTGTTCAAAAACCAAAACGTTTACCGTAACACCATCTGGAATTGCTACAATTAACGACATTATTATTAATGATTTTTCAGAAAATAATACGATAACCGTTGATTATACTGGAATAAGTACTTATGTTTTTTCATTGGATGGAACAAATTACCAAAGTTCACCAACTTTCACAAATTTAACCGAAGGAGTCTATACCGTTTATGTTAAAGACACTAAAGATTGTGGTGTTGTACCTGCTACATTTTACATTTTAGATTATCCAAAGTTTTTCACCCCAAATGGCGACGGAATTAATGATTTTTGGAGTATTAAAAACCTTAACCAACGTAATTTGCAAAGTAGCACTATTGAAATTTTTGATCGATATGGAAAGTTAATTCATCAAATTAATGCACAAAATCAAGTCTGGGACGGAACATTCAATGGCGTTAACTTACCGAGTTCAGATTATTGGTTTCAAATGAAAATTAGGGAAGATAAAATCATCAAAGGTCATTTTTCTCTAAATCGTTAGGCATAATTATTGCACAATAGCTTACAAAATAATATATTCGCAGTATGATGCAAACAAACGAAATCGAAGCGATTAAATCACTTTTAGCTACTCCAAAAAAAATAGGGATTATTCCACATAGAAATCCAGATGGAGACGCTATGGGATCAACTTTAGGACTCTATCATATCTTAAAGCAATTACAACATGAGGTCGTGGTGATAGCGCCTAATGAATTTCCTGAATTCTTAGCTTGGTTACCTGAAAGTGAAAATATCATGATTTTTGAAAGAAATATAGAGCAGTCTAAAACTTTTTTAGAAAAATGTGATCTTATTTTTACACTCGATTTTAATGCAATACACCGCACAAGCGAAGCTATGGAAAAGGTTCTTGAAACATTAACAGCTACAAGCATCATGATTGATCATCATCAATTTCCCGATGATTATGCCACTTATACTTTTTCAGACACAGCTTATGGATCTACGTGCCAAATGATTTATGATTTTATATACCAATTAGGTTTTGAAAACTACATCAATAAAACCGTTGCCACATGCTTATATACAGGAATTGTTACTGATTCTGGAAGTTTTCGTTTCCCAAAAACAACCAGTAAAACGCATCTATGTGTTGCCGATTTAATTGACAGAGGAATTAGTAATAGTGAAATTCACAATTTATTATTTGATAATTCTAATTATAATCGTTTGTTATTATTAGGCAAAGCATTACAAAATTTAAAAATTTTAGACCAATATAAAACGTCATACATCACCTTAAGTCAAGAAGAATTAGACGCATTTGGACATCAAAAAGGAGACACCGAAGGTATTGTAAATTATGGTTTAAGCATTAACGGAATTGATTTTACGGCGATTTTCATTGAAAATAAAGAAGAAGGAATCATCAAAATTTCGTTTCGATCTCAAGGCGATTTTGACGTCAATCAATTTGCTAGAAATCACTTCAATGGTGGTGGACACATCAATGCCGCGGGTGGAAAATCTTTTTCATCTCTTGAAGAAACCGTAAAACAATTTATTGCTATTTTAGCATCTGAAAAAAAATGAAAATGAAAATTATATATACACTTATAGTAAGCTTATTATTGATTTTCTTCAATAGCTGTTCACAACGTCAAGAAGAAGCACGCAGACCTATTTCTCATGCTTCAGGCACTTTTATAAAAGAATCAATAGAGCGCAATAAAAAATTAGTTGCTACCGAAGAAAAAATTATCGATTCCATCATTAAAAATGATACTTTAAAAGAATATCTTGCTTCAAGCAAAGGCTATTGGTATAAATATGAAACAAAATCTGAATTAGAAAACGTTTTTCCTAAAAGAGGTGATATTGTATACTATGAATATGAAATTAAAGATTTAGAAAATACCATAATTTATACCAAAGAGGAAACCAAGCCTCAAGAATATTATGTTGACAAAGAAAATATCATGATAGGGCTTCGAGATGGCATCAAATTAATGAAAAAAGGCGAAACCATTTCTTTTCTTTTTCCTTCGCACATGGCCTATGGATATCATGGCGATGATGATAAAATAGGAACTAACCAGCCTATTATTTGTACAGTAACGTTGAACGATATAAAATTAGATACACAAACTAAAAATTAATACCATGAAACCGATTTCTTTTTTACTAGTAAGTTTAGTCACATTATTTTCTGCCTGTACTAAATCTTATGATCATTTAGGCGAAGGTTTGTATGCCGAAATTGAAACTTCAAAAGGAACTATGATTGCCAAATTAGAGTATCAAAAAGTACCCAATACAGTGGCTAATTTTGTTTCATTAACCGAAGGTAAAAATCCTTTTGTAAGTGAAGAATTCAAAGGAAAAGCATTTTATGACGGATTAACTTTTCATAGGGTTATCACCGATTTTATGGCACAATGTGGCGATCCAAATGGCGATGGTTCAGGAGGTCCTGGTTATAAATTTAAAGATGAATTTCATCCCGATTTAAAACATAATAAAGCAGGAATTCTAGCTATGGCAAATGCTGGACCAGCAACAAATGGCAGTCAGTTTTTTATTACACACAAAGCAACCCCTTGGTTAGACAACATTCACAGTGTTTTTGGCGAAGTTATTGAAGGAATTGAAATTATAAATACTCTTGAAGGTGAAGATGTAATTGAAAAAATTACAATTCTTCGAATAGGAAACGAAGCTAAAAAGTTTGATGCCGTAAAGATTTTTAAAAATTATTATGCAAAACAAGCTAAAGCGCAAAAAGAACTAGAAGAAAAAACAGAAAAAATTAGAACCCAAAAAGCACAAGAATTTGTAGATGTTAAAAAAAATGGCACTAAAACAAAATCTGGATTAGTTTATAAAATTACTACGAAGGGTTCGGGTAAAAAACCAACATCGGGAACAAATGTTTTCATTCATTATGCAGGTTATTTAGAAAATGGCCAATTATTTGACACCAGTTATGAAGAAATAGCTAAGCAATTTGGAACATTTGACCCAAATCGTGCTGCACAAAATGGTTATACGCCCATGGCTTCATCTATTGGAAACTTGCGATTTATTCCGGGTTTTAATGAAGGGGTTGAGTTAATGAATTTTGGCGACAAAGCCATCTTCTATATTCCATCACATTTAGGTTATGGCATGCAGGGAGCTGGTGATCTTATTCCAGCAAACGCTAATTTAATATTTGAAATAGAACTTTTAGAAAAATCAACAAACTAAATTATAATAGAATGAAAAAAATAATCTCGCTTACGTTAGCACTTATAGGTTTTAGCACTTTTTGCTTTTCACAAGAGAAAAAAAATGAAGGAATTTTTGCTGAGTTTACTACTTCCAAAGGGGAAATATTGGTACAATTAGAGTATCAAAAAACGCCAATAACTGTTGCAAATTTTGTAACCTTAGCTGAAGGTACAAATTCTCAAGTAACCAATAGTTTAAAAGGAAAGCCATATTATGACGGTTTGAAATTTCATAGAGTAATTTCAGATTTTATGATTCAAGGCGGTTGTCCAAAAGGCGACGGTTCTGGAGATCCAGGTTATAAATTTGACGATGAATTTGTACCCGAATTAAAACATTCAGCCAAAGGAATTTTATCAATGGCAAATGCAGGTCCTAAAACAAATGGCAGTCAATTTTTTATTACTCATAAAGCAACCCCACATTTGGATGGAAGACACACTGTTTTTGGACATGTAACTAGTGGACTTGATGTAGTTGATAAAATTGCTAAAGATGATGTAATTACCTCTGTAAAAATAATTAGAGTAGGAAAAGAAGCTAAAAAATTTGATGCTGAAAAAGTATTTACAGACTATTTTGCTAAGAAAGCAGAAGCCGATAAAATTGAAGCAGAAAAACAAAAAGCAGCTAAAGAAATAGCTTTAAAAGAATTTGAAAATGCTGCTACAACCGTAAGTGGCTTAAAATATATTGTATTACAACAAGGTACAGGAAACAAACCTGTTGCTACGAGTAATGTAAAAGTACATTATACAGGAATTTTACTTGACGGAAAAGTATTTGATAGTAGCGTTCAACGAGGAGAGCCAATTGATTTTGGATTAAACCAAGTGATTAAAGGTTGGACCGAAGGTGTTCAATTGATGCAAGAAGGATCTAAATATAAATTTTACATCCCATCACAATTAGCCTACGGGGAAAGAGGTGCTGGCGGTGTAATTCCACCAAATGCCGATTTAATTTTCGAAGTAGAATTAATTAAGATAAATCAATTATAAATAGAAAAGCCGCTAAGTGATTAGCGGCTTTTTTTATGCTTCAAAGATTAAAATTTCCAATCAAATTCGTCTTTATCGCTAAAAACGGCACCCACTTCAATTTTAACAATTTCGTTATAATCAACGTGGATGAATAGCCAATTTTCCTCGTTAAAATAACTCATCATTCCTTCAGAAGTATCGGTTTCAAATGATTTTACTTTATTTTTTTCTAATACAGGATAAACTTCACTCCAATTTTTACCGATAATCAACGTGTTTACTAATTTAACGTCTGGATTTGTGGTAGTAATATAACCTAATTTAAAGTCTTCTTCTTTATAGAAAATAAGACGCAACTTTCGGGCATTATACATAAAAACAACATTTTCTTCTTCGTCTTTATATTGTGTATCGGGTTTACCCAAAATTTTAATAACATCTTGCTCTTTCATTCCGAAAAGCAAATTGTCAATTCCGTATTTCAATTTAATTTCCATGATTATTTATGCTAAAAAATCCCGATTTTCATCGGGATTTAATTAATTATATTTTAAAACGTTTTCTATCGTTTTCTGTCAAATAAATTTTTCTTAATCGAATAGATTTAGGAGTAACCTCAACATATTCATCTTTTTGAATGTATTCTAAAGCTTCTTCAAGTGAGAAAATAATTGGAGGAATAATTCTCGCTTTTTCATCATTTCCTGAAGAACGTACGTTTGACTGTTTTTTAGCTTTAGTAACGTTTATACACATATCATCACCACGAGAGTTTTCACCAATTACTTGACCCTCATAGATCTCAGCATTTGGTTCTACAAAGAATTTACCACGATCTTGTAATTTATCAATAGAGTAAGGAATTGCTTTTCCGTTTTCCATAGAAATTAACGATCCATTGTTACGACCTGGAATTGCTCCTTTAAAAGGTTCATATCCAATATAACGATGAGCCATAATTGCCTCGCCAGCGGTTGCAGTTAACAATTGATTACGCAATCCTATAATTCCACGAGATGGAATATTGAATTTAATAATCATACGCTCTCCTTTCGCTTCCATTGATAACATTTCTCCTTTACGGATGGTTACAAATTCAACGGCTCTACCAGATAAATTTTCAGGTAAATCGATTGTTAATTCTTCAATTGGCTCACATTTTTGACCATCAATTTCTTTAATAATAACTTGTGGTTGACCAATTTGCATTTCATAACCTTCACGTCTCATAGTTTCAATTAAAACTGATAAGTGCAATACACCACGACCAAAAACCATGAATTTATCAGCAGAATCTGTTTCACCTAACTTCATAGCTAAGTTTTTCTCTAATTCTTTTGTTAAACGATCTCTAATGTGTCGTGAGGTTACAAATTTTCCTTCTTTACCAAAGAAAGGTGAATCATTAATCGTGAACAACATACTCATTGTTGGTTCATCAATTGCAATAGTTTGTAATGCTTCCGGATTTTCAAAATCGGCAACTGTATCACCAATTTCAAAACCTTCAATACCAATAATTGCACAAATATCTCCAGCAATTACTTGATCAACTTTTTTACGACCTAAACCTTCAAAAGTATGTAATTCTTTAACTCTAGATTTTAATATCGTACCATCTCTTTTAACTAAAGAAATTGGCATCCCTTCTTTCAAAACGCCTCTTTCTAATCGACCAATAGCAATACGACCGGTAAATGATGAGAAATCTAAAGAGGTAATTAACATTTGTGGCGTTCCTTCAGAAACTTTTGGTGCTGGAACATGAGCCAAAACCATGTCTAATAAAGGTTCAATATTATCTGTTTGATTTCTAAAATCATCCGACATCCAGTTATTTTTTGCAGAACCGTAGACAGTTGGGAAATCTAACTGCTCTTCGGTAGCACCTAATTCAAACATTAAGTCAAATACTTTTTCATGTACTTCTTCTGGTGTACAATTTTCTTTGTCTACTTTATTAATAACCACACATGGTTTTAAACCTAAGTCAATTGCTTTTTGCAATACAAAACGCGTTTGAGGCATTGGTCCTTCAAAAGCATCTACTAAAAGACATACACCGTCTGCCATATTAAGTACACGTTCTACTTCTCCACCAAAATCGGCGTGACCTGGAGTATCAATAATATTAATTTTAGTTCCTTTATAAATTACCGAAACGTTTTTTGAAGTAATTGTAATACCTCTTTCGCGTTCCAAATCATTATTATCAAGGATTAAGTCTCCAGTATTTTCGTTTTCACGAAATAATTGACAGTGGTACATAATTTTATCAACCAAAGTAGTTTTACCGTGGTCAACGTGTGCAATAATTGCGATGTTTCTAATAGAAGTCATTTAATTTATTTTTGAAAGTGCAAAGGTAATCTTTATTTTAATAAAAACACTATAGAAATCAACTCTTTAGTTTAAATTAAGGATAAGAAAACAATAAAAAAAGCCCTCAAAAAGAGAGCTTTATCTTATTCTACTAGTTACGTACTATAATGAAGCAACGTGTTTAGTTAACTTAGATTTTAAGTTAGAAGCTTTGTTATCATGAATGATATTTTTCTTAGCTAACTTATCAATCATAGAAATTACTGTTGATAATTTTGCAGAAGCCTCAGCTTTGTCAGTAGCTAAACGAATAGCTTTGATTGCATTACGAGTTGTTTTGTGTTGATATCTGTTTAACACTCTTCTTTTCTCGTTACTTCTAATTCTTTTTAAAGCAGATTTATGATTTGCCATTTTGTTCTTTTTTTTTAATTGTAATAATTGTTATAAACTACTAGTTAAAAAAGAAAAACCTCCCACAACTTAATACACAGTCACTTTGGTTTTAACTAATAAAATAATAACAGAGACACCAATTACTATTTTAGGCCCGTTAACCAATTCTAATTCTGTAGCCCGTAGGGGAATCGAACCCCTCTTACCAGGATGAAAACCTGGCGTCCTAACCGATAGACGAACGGGCCATTACATTATTTTGTAATGCGAGTGCAAAAATACAACTATTTTTAATTCCTGCAAGAGCTAAAATAAAAAAAAAGATTTTTTTTTAGTAAGCCTTTGCAAAAAGCACGCGCCCTTTTGAAGGTTCTCCGCTGAATACACAATTTCCGGCCTCTTCTACCCGATCTAAAGCAATACAACGAATGGTTGCCTTAGTTAAATCTTTTATCTTTTCTTCGGTTTCAGCAGTACCATCCCAATGAGCTGATAAAAAGCCACCTTTGGTTTCTAACAACTCCTTAAACTCGTCAAAACTATTTACTTCGGTGATGTGTGAATTTCTATAATTCAATGCTTTTGTAAACATTTCATTTTGAATAGTTTCCAATAAATTTTGAACGTATACCTCAACTTCTTCTTTCGCAACAATCTCTTTCGATAAATTATCTCTACGAGCAATTTCGTAAGTTCCGTTCTCTAAATCGTTTGGCCCAAGTGCAATTCGAACAGGCACTCCTTTTAATTCCCATTCTGCGAATTTAAAGCCTGGTTTTTGTGTATCACGATTATCATATTTAACCGAAATACCTAATTTTTTTAACTCAGCAATTAAACCGTTTACTTGTTCAGAAATTGCGTCAAATTGTTCTTCTGTTTTATAAATTGGAATAATAACTACTTGAATAGGCGCTAAATTTGGAGGTAAAACTAACCCTTTATCATCAGAATGCGTCATTACTAAAGCTCCCATCAATCGGGTAGAAACGCCCCATGAAGTTCCCCAAACATATTCTTGTTTTCCTTCTTTATTAGCAAATTTAACATCAAACGCTTTGGCAAAATTTTGTCCTAAAAAATGTGATGTTCCTGCTTGCAATGCTTTTCCATCTTGCATCAATGCTTCAATACAATAGGTTTCATCAGCACCTGCAAAACGTTCAGTCTCTGTTTTTAATCCCTTTACAACAGGTATTGCCATGAAATTTTCAGCAAAATCTGCATATACGTGCATCATTTTTTCAGATTCTTCAATTGCTTCCTGACGTGTAGCGTGAGCGGTGTGACCTTCTTGCCATAAAAACTCGGCTGTTCTTAAAAACAAGCGCGTACGCATTTCCCATCGCACTACGTTTGCCCATTGATTAATTAAAAGTGGTAAATCTCTATAAGATTGCACCCAACCTTTGTAGGTAGACCAAATAATAGCTTCACTTGTAGGACGAACAATTAATTCTTCTTCCAATTTAGCATTTGGATCAACCATTAATTTCCCAGGACGTGATTCATCATTTTTTAATCGATAATGAGTAACAATAGCACACTCCTTAGCAAAACCTTCTGCGTTTTTTTCTTCGGCCTCAAACATACTTTTCGGAACAAAAAGCGGAAAATAAGCATTGCTATGTCCTGTT
>Ga0209443_1000396_pt1 | contig 29245 bp, 25 predicted proteins | sample LauGreBMM110DCMD_2_FD_187571 | JGI IMG/M metagenome (GOLD analysis project Ga0209443, IMG submission 187571) | Freshwater lake microbial communities from Lake Michigan, USA - Su13.BD.MM110.DCMD (SPAdes) (version 2) | ecosystem: Environmental > Aquatic > Freshwater > Lake | place: Lake Michigan... | reverse complement strand
GGCTCTAATGGAGCAACGGGATTAACAGGTGCTGCCGGCTCTAATGGAGCAACGGGCGAAGCAGGGGTGTCCAGTGCAAAATCCTCTTCGATAACTTTCATAGGAAATTTATCAGGAAATGCTGGTAGCACTAAAGCATCAGAGGCTTTTGGAACTTTTGCTGCTGGAAAGAGTTATGTAGTTCGCATTTTGATTAATACATATGATAATAATTCTATTGTGTTTACGTATGGTCTCGGTTTGGCGATAAACGCATTGGGTGACAATCCACTGATTTCCAGCAACTATTCAGTCTTATATGGAAGTGTTTATTCCGGAGGAAACAGATCAACGGTTGCAATAATTGCAGATGTTATTTTGAATGGTGCTTCCACCACGAGCGCCTACTCACTAATTGTTACTTTAACTTCAGGCGCTAACTCTGCAGCTAGTATTACGGCTAGCGGTACAAGCTCTCAGATATTAGTCGGAGCAATCGGCTAGCAAGACTGGAGCGGGTGACCGGGATCGAACCGGCATGGCCAGCTTGGAAGGCTGGGGCTCTACCATTGAGCTACACCCGCATGTGGTGCTTACAGGCTAAAGGTACTCGCTCGGTTCGAGATGAGTGAAATCTCCTCTAGACTCCTGCATTGCGCCTCGGGGCGTAGCGTAGTGGCTAGCGCGCCTGCTTTGGGAGCAGGAGACCGGGAGTTCGAATCTCCCCGCCCCGACCAGTTGTCTTTTATTTCATAACTTATTTAGGAGTATTTGTGAAAAGCACGGTTGAGACACTTTCTCCAACACGCGTTCGTCTTGATATCGAAGTCGAATATAGTGAGATGAGTTCACATGTAGCCGATGCTTACAAGAAGGTTGCAACCCAGGTCAATATCCCAGGGTTTCGTAAAGGTAAAGTTCCTGCTGCGATGATTGATCAGCGCATCGGTCGCGGAACGGTTTTAGATGAGGCCATCAACGCAGCGCTTCCAGATTTCTATGGCAAGGCAGCTCGTGAGCACTCGGTAGCTGTTATTGGGCGTCCTGTAGTGGATATCAAAGAGTTTGTTGATAATGAGAAACTTACATTCACTGTTGAGGTCGATGTTCGTCCAGAGGTAAAACTGCCAGATTTCTCAACAATCACGATCGAAGTCGATGATGTGGCAGTTGCAGATGCAGATGTTGATGAGCAGGTTCAATCCCTACGGACTCGTTTTGGGACATTGACTACTGTTGAGCGTGCAATTGCAAAGGGTGACTTTGCAACCCTTGATCTGGATGCCTCGATCAACGGTGAACCAGTTGAGGGTGGACAGGCAAGCGAAATCTCCTATGAAGTGGGTTCAGATCGCATGATTGATGGTCTTGACGATATTTTGATTGGAATGACTGCAGGAGAGACAAAGCAGTTCGAGACCCAATTAGTTGGTCAGGCCGAGGGTGAGAAAGGTGAGGTTAAGGCGACTGTTAAAGCAGTTAAAGAGCGTGAACTACCTTTGGTAGATGATGCCTTTGCAAAGCTAGCATCTGAGTTTGATACTTTAGATGAACTTAAGGCTGACTTTGTCGTGCGCCTTGGCCGGGTGAAGAAGATGGAGCAAGGGACTCAGGCCCGCGATCGCTTAGTTGAGAAACTTCTTGCAGATTTAGATATTCCAGTTCCAGATAATCTCGTGGAACTTGAGGTAGTAGAGCACCTTGAAGGTGAGGGCCGAAGTGAAGATGCCGATCACCGCACAGAGGTTGAGGGCCAGGTCCGTTCATCCTTAAAATCAGATTTTCTACTCGATGCAATCGTGCAGGCCGAGGATGTCCAGGTCACTGAAATTGAACTCACTGAGTATTTAGTCCGTACCTCTCAGCGATATGGGATGGCTCCACAACAGTTCGCCGAAGAGTTACAAAAAGCTGGCCAGATTTCACAATTAGTCGCAGAGGTAACACGCGCTAAGGCACTGGCTGCGATCCTTGGGCGCATCACAGTCAAGGATGTATCTGGCAATCTCATCGATCTTGAAGCGTTGCGCCCACCAGCGCCAATCTCAGATGCAGTCGAAGAGGCTTAATCCCTTCTAGGCTTTAGCCCTAAGCGAACATCACATGCTTGACAGGTCTTTTCAAGCAAATTGGGAAGCATTTTCTGCGCAACATTGTTAGCCTCACTACAGGTAATAAACATGCAACCGAAAGGAATACACGTGGATTTTCTTGACCCACAAGCTGGCCAAATCCAGTCTCGCTCATCGAGTGTTGGAATGATTGGCCTAGATGACCAGGTTTACAACCGCTTACTACGTGAGCGCATCATCTTTCTCGCCGGTGAAGTACGCGACGATATGGCCAATGCAATCTGTGCCCAGATTCTGCTTTTAGCGGCTGAGGATTCAACCAAAGATATTTATCTTTACGTCAACTCTCCTGGTGGCTCCGTTACCGCCGGTATGGCTATCTACGACACTATGCAGTACGTCAAAAACGATATTGCAACCGTTGGAATGGGAATCGCTGCATCGATGGGACAGTTCCTACTTACTGCCGGTGCCCCAGGCAAGCGATATGCAACTCCTAATGCGCGCATCTTGATGCACCAACCACTTGGTGGCATCGGCGGTACTGCAACAGATATTCGTATTCAGGCCGAGCAAATGGCGATTACTAAGCGCACAATGGCTGAAATAAATGCCAAGCACACGGGCCAAACACTTGAAAAGATTCTTATCGATTCAGATCGTGATAACTGGTTCAACGCCCAGGATGCAAAGGCATATGGCTTTATCGATCATGTCGCCACATCTGATGGTCAAGTATTTGGAGGAAAAGCCTAATGAAACACATCCAAGAGATTACCTCTCGCTACGTTCTTCCAACTATTGAAGAAAAGACCGCTTACGGTTTTAAGCGCCTTGATCCATACACAAAGCTATTTGAAGAGCGCATTATCTTTATGGGCCAGCCAATCGATGACACCGTTGCAAACGATGTCATGGCGCAGTTATTGACACTTGAGTCCATGGATCCAGATCGTGACATCATGATTTATATCAACTCTCCTGGTGGCTCATTTACTGCCCTGACTGCAATTTATGACACGATGCAGTTTGTCCGTCCAGATATCAGCACGATTTGTTTAGGCCAAGCTGCATCGGCTGCGGCTGTAATCCTGGCAGGGGGTGCCAAGGGAAAGCGTTATGCCCTCGAGCACTCACGCATCTTGATTCACCAACCATCATCTGAGGGTGGTGGGCAGGCATCTGATGTTGAGATTCAAGCAAAAGAGATTGCACGTATTGCGCGTTTGCAAGAAGAGCTTCTTGCGCGCCACGTTGTTAAATCAGCGGCTGAGATTGAAAAAGATATCGAGCGCGACAAAATCCTGACCGCTGCGGAGGCAGTGGAGTACGGAATCATCGATCAGGTGTTGGCCTCTCGAAAGGCCAAGCCAGTTAAGTAACTTTCCTGTAATTATTCTCTCGGCGAACAGGTATGAGGCTATAAAGCCCGATATTGAAAGCGAGAAGAATCTATTATTTATGCATGACAAGAATCGGTGAGACTAGCGACCTGCTCAAGTGTTCCTTCTGCGGTAAAACTCAGAAGCAGGTAAAAAAACTCATTGCCGGTCCTGGCGTTTATATCTGTGATGAGTGCATCGAACTCTGTAATGAGATCATCGTCGAAGAGCTCTCTGAGGCAACATCCCTTGGTCTAGCCGAACTTCCAAAGCCACACGAGATCTTTGATTTTCTTCATCAGTATGTAATCGGTCAAGATCGGGCAAAGAAGTCTCTATCGGTCGCCGTCTACAACCACTACAAACGCGTCCAGGGTGGCCATCGCGAGGACACCATCGAACTAGCAAAATCAAATATCTTGTTACTTGGTCCAACTGGTTGCGGAAAGACTCTTATGGCCCAGACATTGGCGCGCATGCTCAACGTCCCATTTGCCATCGCAGATGCAACGGCGCTGACTGAGGCTGGCTACGTTGGCGAGGACGTTGAAAACATTTTGCTCAAACTCCTTCAGGCCGCCGATTACGATGTTAAGAAAGCTGAAACAGGCATCATCTATATCGATGAGATTGATAAAGTTGCCCGCAAGTCTGAGAATCCATCGATCACTCGAGATGTATCGGGTGAGGGTGTTCAGCAGGCCTTACTCAAGATTCTCGAGGGAACTGTCGCATCGGTCCCACCTCAAGGTGGGCGCAAACATCCGCATCAAGAGTTCATTCAGATTGATACGACAAACGTCCTGTTTATCGTTGGTGGTGCATTTGCCGGTCTTGAAAAGATCATTGAATCTCGCAGTGGCAAGGCAGGTGTTGGATTTAACGCAACTCTCCAAGATGCATCTGAGAAGAACCGTAAGGATGTCTTTGCCGATGTGATGCCAGAGGATCTCTTGAAGTTCGGGATGATCCCAGAGTTCATCGGCCGACTTCCTGTTCTAACAAGTGTTGAGAATTTGGATAAGACGGCGTTAATGCAGATTCTTACTGAGCCAAAGAACGCCCTTGTTAAGCAGTATCAGCGCCTCTTTAACTTAGATAACGTAGAGCTTGAATTTTCAGTGGAGGCTCTTGATGCGATAGCTGATCTTGCCCTGCTGCGTGGCACAGGTGCCCGCGGACTACGTGCGATTATGGAGTCCGTACTTCTTACAGTGATGTATGACGTGCCCAGCCGTAGTGATATCGCAAAGGTCTTAGTTACCAAAGACTGCATCGAAACTGGCGCACAACCTGAGTTCATCCTGCACACCGGAGATATTCCAAAGCGCGCAAGGGGCCAAAAGAGTCAAGAGGAGAAGAGCGCGTAATCTAGACTGCTCCTTATGTCCGGCGAACTAGCTTCCAGCTTCACACCAGCTGATATCGAGGCACCTCTCTATGAAAAATGGGTGAGTGCTGGATATTTCAAAGCCGACTCAACCTCTACGAAGCCGCCATTTACCATCGTCATACCTCCGCCCAATGTGACCGGCTCATTGCACATTGGTCACGCCCTCGATCACACTTTGCAGGATGCCCTCGTGCGGATGAAGCGGATGAAGGGCTTTGAGGCGTTGTGGCTACCCGGTATGGACCATGCGGGAATAGCGACACAGAATGTCGTTGAAAAACAGTTGGCAACCCAGGGGCTTACGCGCCATGATCTAGGTCGCGAAGAATTTATCAAAAAAGTCTGGGAGTGGAAATCTGAATCCGGTGGTGCGATCTTGGATCAGATGCGTCGCTTGGGAGATAGCGTGGATTGGTCGCGAGAGGCCTTCACGATGGATGCAGGTCTTTCGACTGCGGTATTGACTATCTTCAAGAAACTTTACGACCAAGGTTTGATTTATCGTGCCGAGCGCATTATCAACTGGTGCCCACGATGCCTCACAGCGCTCTCAGATATTGAGGTGGATCATCAAGATGACTCTGGTGAGTTCGTGCAGGTGCGCTATGGCGAGGGTGACATCCAGATAACCGTTGCAACAACACGTGCCGAGACGATGCTTGGCGATGGCGCAGTTGCAGTCCACCCAGATGATGCGCGATACAAACACTTGGTTGGCAAGCAGGTGTTGTTACCGCTTGCCAATCGTTATATTCCAATTATCGCCGATGAGTTGGTTGAGATGGATTTTGGAACGGGCGCGGTCAAAGTAACGGCGGCCCATGATCCCAATGACTTTGAGATGGCTATGCGCCATAACGTGCCATTTGTTGTCATCATGAACGAGCATGGCGTCATGGCCGGCTCAGGTACCCGCTTTGATGGTATGGATCGATTTGATGCACGTAGGGCTGTTGTTGAGGCCCTGCGCGCCGAGGGTCGCATTATGGACGAGAAGCGTCCATATATTCACGCCGTTGGTCACTGCTCTCGTTGCGATATCACTGTTGAGCCACGCCTATCAAAACAGTGGTTCGTCAAGGTTGCACCTCTTGCCAAGGCGGCAGGAGATGCAGTGCGTGATGGTCGTGTGAAGATCGAGCCACAAGAGTTAGCACCACGATACTTTGATTGGATCGACAACATGCACGACTGGTGCATCTCACGCCAACTCTGGTGGGGACACCGCATTCCTGTTTGGTATGGCCCCAATGATGAAGTCATAGTGATTGGTCCAGGGGATACCCCACCCGATGGTTACACCCAGGATCCAGATGTCTTAGATACGTGGTTCTCATCTGCGCTCTGGCCATTCTCGACTCTTGGCTGGCCGGTGCAATCTGATGACTTGAGGAAGTTTTACCCGACATCGGTATTAGTGACTGGCTATGACATCTTGTTCTTCTGGGTTGCACGCATGATGATGTTTGGCCTATTTGCGATGGATGGTGCGCAGCCCTTCCATACCATCGCACTGCATGGCTTAGTGCGCGACCAGTTCGGCAAAAAGATGTCAAAGTCAAAGGGCAACACCATTGATCCAATTGAGTTCATGGATAAGTACGGTGCAGATGCATTGCGCTTTACTCTGGCACGTGGTGCCAATCCAGGAAAAGATCAAGCCTTGGCTGAGGACTGGGTGGGTGGATCTCGTAACTTTGCCACGAAGCTCTGGAATGCGACTCGGTTTGCGATGATGAATGGTGCGACGACACATGGTGATCTACCTGCAATTGACTCACTCAATGCGATTGATAAGTGGATCCTCAGTCGTTTATCAGAGGTCGTATCTGAGGTTGATTTATTGCTAGAGGAGTATGAGTTTGCACGTGCCTGCGAGCTGATGTACCACTTTGCATGGGATGACTTATGCGATTGGTACTTAGAGCTTTCTAAGGAGAGTTTTGCCTCTGGGCAATCACCTCATACGCAGCGGGTTCTGGGCTATGTATTGGATCAATTATTTCGATTGATGCACCCGATCATGCCATTTATTACCGAATCGATGTGGTGCGCGCTAACGGGGCAGGAGTCCCTAGTGATTGCCAACTGGCCTAAGGCTGAAAGTATGCACGTGGATAAAAAAGCAGAAAAGATAGTCGTTGAACTCCAAGAGATAATCACTGATGTCCGTAGATTCCGTAATGAGCAAGGCATCAAAACATCTCAAAGAATCCCAGCACGCTTCATCGCACCCGCACATATCAATGAATATGCCAGTGCGATGGCATTTGTTTTGCGCCTCGATCTGGCAGAGATCACGCCAAGTGCACACTGTGAAGTGGGTGCGGTGAAAGTCGAATTTGATCTCACAAGTGCAATCGATATTGGCGCAGAGCGTGCTCGCTTGGAGAAGGATCTTGCCACTGCCCACAAAGATAAGCAGACAGCCGAGGTAAAGTTAGATAACCAGGGCTTTATGGCCAAGGCACCTGAAAGCGTTCTGACTGAAATCCGTGAGCGCTTGGCAAAGACAACGGCAGATATCGAGCGAATTAGTTCGCAGTTATCGAATCTCAATTAGTTATGAATATCTCCCCAGATGATCAAGCACGTGTAGATGCGATTGAACAGGCCCTGCTTGCTCGTTGGCCTGAGACTCGCATCGCTCCATCTACCGAGCGCATCGCGGCTCTAGTTGATATTTTAGGCTCACCTCAACTGACCTATCCCACGATTCACATCGGTGGCACGAATGGTAAGACGACCACGTCACGCATGATCGACTCACTTCTATATGCACATGGTCTTCGCACTGGTCGATTCACAAGCCCGCATCTTGAGACCTACCGCGAGCGTATTGCAATCAACGGCGAACCCATCGATCCGAAAGCTTTGATTTTTGCATATAACGATATTGCTGCCTACTTAGAGTTGATGGATTCAAAATTCGAACATCCAATATCCTTCTTTGAAGCCGTTACAGCATTGGGCTTTGTCGCTTTTGCCGAGCACCCAGTAGATGTTGGTGTGATTGAGGTTGGTATGGGTGGGCAATGGGATGCGACAAATGTCATTGACGCGCAAGTATCTCTCATTATGCCCATCGGCTTTGATCATATGGAGTATCTAGGCAACACCCTCCAAGAGATCGCCGCGACAAAGGCGGGCATTATCAAAGAGGAGGGCTTCATAGTGCTGGCACAACAGGAGCCCGAGGCTGCCAAAGAGTTGATTAGTAAGGCGGCGCAAGTGGGTGCGCAAGTTGCTCGTGAGGGTATTGAATTTTCGCTCCTATCACGGGCGATTGCCGTTGGAGGACAGCTCATAACAATCACCGGTCTTAATCAAAGCTATGGGGATATTTTCCTGCCCTTACACGGCAAGCATCAGGCTGCAAATGCAGCCAGCGCTCTTGTCGCGGTAGAGGCCTTCTTTGGCGATCAACCGTTGGATATAGAGGCTGTGCGCTCTGGTTTTGCAGCCGTTACCTCTCCAGGGCGCTGCGAGGTCGTTCATCGAGAGCCCACAGTCATCCTAGATGCCGCGCATAATCCGCATGGTGCCAAGGCCTTGGCACAAACCTTGGCCAACGAGTTCAACTTTGATGAAATCATCGCAGTCGTGGGTATTTTTGCAGATAAGGATGCCTCTGGAATTCTGAAAGAGCTCGAACCTATCATCGATCAGATTATCCTGACGCAAAGTTCATCTACACGAGCAATGGCTTCAGGTGATCTTGCGCAATTAGCCCGCAAAATATTTGGTGCTGATCGAGTCCTTGAGCTAAGTGAGCTGGAAATCGCCCTTGATCGCGCCGTCATAGATGCTACTCGACCTCTGCGTGAGGATACAGTTGGCATCATCGTGACAGGATCGGTTATCACGGTTGGTCAAGCCCGCAGCTATCTACGAAAGAAGTTCACGAAATGAGAGTCCTCGGTGCCGCAGTGCTGGTCATGCAGTCGCTGACTTTGAGCTTTGCAATCTTGCTCGCGATCAAGGATCAATCAACTGTTGGAATCATCTACGGCTCCATTATCGCCCTTTTATTATTCTTGAGTGCTGGTCTACTCAAGCGCCGATCAGGTTTCTACATCGGCTCGATACTGCAGATATTTGCAATCGCCTTTGGCTTTTTTGTCCCATCCTTTTTCATCATGGGGGGGATCTTTGCTGGGCTGTGGGCTGCAGCGATTATTGTGGGGCGAAAGGGTGAGGCCGCTCGCGCTGCTCATCTGGCTTCCCAGGCCGAAAAGGGCTAATACACTAGGAGTGTGAGTAACGAGAAAACCCTTGTCCTAATCAAGCCAGATGGCGTACGCCGTGGTTTAGTGGGCGAGGTCATCTCCCGTATTGAAAGTAAGGGCTATCTCATCGAGCAATCACGGATGTTCACCGCTGATCGCGCCTTGCTGGAAGATCATTACGCCGAACATAAAGGCAAGCCATTTTATGAGCCACTCGTTGAGTTCATGATGTCAGGTCCAATCGTGGCCATCGTGGCATCTGGAAACCGCGTCATTGAGGGCTTTCGCTCGTTAGCCGGCGCTACCGATCCAACCCTTGCAGCACCTGGCACAATTCGGGGAGACTTAGCCCGCGATCAAGGCACCAAAGTTGTCCAAAATATCGTGCATGGTTCGGATTCCTCCGAATCTGCTGTACGCGAGATTGCAATTTTCTTCCCTAAATAATCAAGGAGCACACAAGTATGAGCGCACAGAGCAGAATGTCATTCATTGGCCGTGACATGGCCGTGGATCTTGGAACGGCAAATACCCTGGTTTATGTGCGTGGGCGAGGCATTGTCTTGAATGAGCCATCTGTTGTTGCCGTCAATCAGGACACTGGTGGAATTTTAGCAGTGGGTCTAGAGGCCAAGAAGATGATTGGTCGAACTCCTGGAAATATCGTTGCTATCCGTCCACTTAAAGATGGTGTGATTGCAGACTTTGAAACAACTGAGCGTATGTTGCGCTACTTCATCCAAAAAGTTCACCGTCGTCGTTACTTGGCCAAGCCTCGTATCGTGGTTTGTGTCCCATCAGGTATCACAGGTGTTGAACAACGTGCCGTAAAAGATGCTGCATATGCAGCTGGTGCTCGTAAGGTCTACATCATTGAAGAGCCTATGGCAGCTGCTATCGGTGCTGGACTTCCTATCCACGAACCGACCGGCAACATGGTTGTAGATATCGGTGGTGGCACAACAGAGGTGGCGGTGATCTCTCTCGGTGGAATCGTCTGCTCGCTATCAATTCGCGTTGGCGGAGACGAGCTCGATCAATCGATTATTAACTGGGTTAAGCGTGAATTCTCACTTCTTTTGGGTGAGCGCACCGCAGAGGAGATCAAAATGGCCATCGGTTCGGCCTATCCATTAGCTGGTGAGAACGATGCAGAGATACGTGGCCGTGACTTAGCAACGGGTCTTCCAAAGACAATAGTCGTCTCTGCAGCAGAGATTCGAAAGGCGATCGAAGAGCCAGTTAATGCGATCATCAATGCAGTCAAGAGCACTCTCGATAAGACTCCTCCAGAGCTTGCATCCGATCTTATGGATCGCGGAATCGTATTGACTGGTGGTGGCGCCCTGCTCAAAGGCCTTGATGAGCGTTTGCGTAAAGAGACAGGAATGCCGATCCATGTCGCCGAGCGTCCACTGGATGCAGTTGTTGAGGGCTCTGGTAAGTGCATCGAAGAGTTTGAGGCCCTGGAGAAGGTCTTAATCTCTGAACCACGTCGATAGGGCGCAGACCAGATGCGTCGGAGCGCTCAGGGCCGTGGTCGTCTGCTCATAATTATCCTGATTGTTACCGCACTCTTTCTGATCACCCTAGACCTTCGTGGAGTTGGTGTGCTCGAGGGCGCTCGTCAAGCAAGCCAGACGATACTCTCGCCTTTTCAACGTGCAGGAACCGTTGTATTGAGTCCGATAAAAAATCTAATCTCAGATATCACCCGATTAGGACGTACCCGAAGTCAAATCGAAAAACTACGAGCCGATAATGCAAAACTCAAAGCTGAGTTACTCAATCGTAAAGATGCTGATGCACAATTAGATCAATTAAAGAGCGTTTTGGATCTGGCAGGTACCGCTGGATTCAAGGTGATAAATGCCAGAGTCATCAGCCAAGGATCAAGTCAATCATTTTCCCAAACAATCACCGTCGACATCGGATCAAATGCTGGAATCAAAAAGAACATGACAGTCCTTTCAAAGTTTGGAATCGCCGGAGTTGTCAAAGACGTCTATTCAAACTCTGCGCTTATATCACTAGCGACAGATCCATCCTTTCGGATAGGTGTGCGGATAGCGGGCAGTCAGCAAATTGGTATTTTATCTGGACGTGGCAACCGCTCGGCCAACCTGCAGTTGATCGATAACTTAACAACGGTACAGGTAGGGGACATTCTGCTCTCACGCGGCAGTATCTCTAATCGCCCATTCGTACCCGGCGTCCCTGTGGGATACATAACGGCTGTAGATAACTCGCCAGGTGCTATTGCACAGAGTGCAACGGTCTATCTCTACACTGATTTCTCAGCGTTGAGTGTAGTTGCCGTGGTCCTTGGCGCACCTGCGAATAATCCAGGAGATGTACTTGTTCCACTTAAGCCACAACCAACTCCGATTCCCACGGTAACGATCTATGTCACACCTTCGCCAACTCCCACGAACTAATCCCAGATGATCAGACGCCAAATATCCACAGCACTGCCGATCTACATAGGGGTTTTTATATTCCAAGAGGCCGTCGTCAATCAATTTCATCTTCCTGGTGGTGGTTTCTCCTTGATTCTTATCTTCTCCCTCATTTGGGCGATATTGAGTTCGCCTGAGTTAGCAGCCTTGGGCGGTTTTATTGCTGGCTTGTTGATGGATCTCTCCCAGAGCTCAAGTGGACCAATCGGACAGTGGACTCTTTTGATGATTGCTGCATGTTGTGCAGTTTCATATCTTGGCTCTGGTAGCGAAAGTCTCTCGGGTAACCCTTTGGGCTTCACTTTCCTGACAACGAGCGCGATTTTCTTGGTGGAAATCGCCTACCTAACTACCGGCGCTTTGTTGGGAGTTACAGTCGGGGGCTTTACGCAGACTCTGATTACTCTCATCGGAATCACGATCTGGAGTCTGCTTGTGACCCCTCTTGTCCTACCGATCTTTTCCCGCTTACATGCATTTACTTTTAATACTCGGTCGATGCTATGAATCAACGCTCGCGTCTGAATTTACTTGTCGTGCAGGTTCTGATCATCTCACTCATGCTTGCTCTACTTGGTCGGCTTTTCTATCTGCAAATAGCAGCAGGTCCAAAGTATCGTGATGCAGCATTGAGTATCCAAAGTCGCGATGTCGTATCACCAGCGACACGGGGATTGATCGTTGATTCATCTGGTGTGCCCTTGGCCCTTAACAAAGTTGGACTTGCCATCACGATTGATCGAATCGCAATCGATAGCCAGCCTGATAAGGGTGTCGAGGTGATGCAGCGATTAAGCAAGTTGTTGAAACTGCAGTATGCCGATGTTTTTCGCAATACTCGATTATGTGGAGAACTACCCCAAGGCCAGAGGGCTGGCTGTTGGACAGGTTCGCGCTATCAGCCGATTCCAATCACTAAAGAGGCCGATCCAGATATCGCGCTGCAAATCGTAGAACGCTCAGATCAGTTTCCAGGAGTCGATGCACAACCAATCGCGATACGTAGCTATCCAGGAGTTCTTGGTGTGAACGGTGCTCACGTTCTGGGATATGTCGGTCCTTTGACCCAAGGGGATTTGAGCAATACCTCTGGAAAAAAGTATTTTCGCAGCGAATCCATCGGTAAATCAGGGCTAGAGATCATGTACGACTCTTACTTACGTGGAATCCCTGGGATACGCACCTTGATTGTCGATCGTAAAGAGGCGATAACCTCACAAGCACAAAATACATCCCCAATCGCTGGAGATCATTTGGTCACATCACTCGATGTGCGCCTGCAGGCGGCCACTGAAGTTGCACTGGCCGATGCAGTCAGACGTGGGCGGGCAAATGGGTACACATCTGATTCAGGGGCCGCTGTCGTGATGGATATTAGGAATGGCCAAATTTTAGCGATCGCTTCATACCCGACTTATGATCCCAATATATTTGAGAAAGGTCTTACGGTTGAGCAGGCCTCAGATCTCTTCAGCGAGAAAAAAGCAGTTCCTGCCCTATCGCGTGCATTGCAAGGTTTATTTGCCCCTGCATCGACATTCAAATCGGTATCGGTAATTGCAGCTGCCGACGCTGGCTACAACTTGAATGCCTCTTATAACTGCCCGTCTGAGGTACAGGTAGGAACTCGTGCATTTCAGAACTTCGAGAGCAAATCTGCTGGCACTATGAGTCTGAAGAAGGCCCTTGCTATCTCCTGTGACACGATCTGGTATCGCATCGCATTTGATGAGTGGCTAAGGGATGGGGGACTGCGCCCAAAGGCAGATCCAAATGACTATTTCTTCAAAGCGGCTCAGAGCTTTAATATCACTCAGAGAGTAGGCATTGACCTTCCATCTGAGTCATCCTCGCGCCTTGCAGATCGTTCTTTTAAGAAGAGTTGGTATCAACAGAACAAGGATTTCTACTGCAACTACAAAGATCGTACGACGAAGGCGCAGCAGACACCGTTCTTGATTCTGCTTGCAAAGGAGAACTGCGTTGATGGAGACAAGATCCGCGCCGGAGATGCAGTCAACTTCTCGATTGGTCAGGGCGAGACGGTTGTGACACCCCTCAAATTAGCTCAGATGTATGCTGCAATTGGTAATGGCGGAACTATCTGGCAGATGATGGTGGGTAAGGCCATCGTAAAGACCGATGGAACGGTTCTTAAAACGATGGTTCCACAAAAACTAGGGAGTTTGAAAGCATCCAAGTCCACGCTGGATTTTCTGCAGCAAGCCCTACGTGAAGTGGTCGTTTCCGGCACAGGTGCTGGAGTGTTCGCAGGATTTCCTCTTGAGGTGAGTGGCAAGACAGGGACCGCTCAGGTCTTCGGTCGTAACTTGAATGGCTCACTCAAAGATGACACCTCATGGTTCGCATCTTTTGCACCGACAAAAAAACCACGCTACGCCGTTGTGATGATGGTGAGTCAAGGAGGCTTTGGAGCATCAACATCGGGTGTTGGAGTGCGAAAAATCTATGAGAGCCTTTTTGGTGTGCAGGGAAACAAAGTCATTCCAGGAGCGGCTTTATTTCTGGATGGAAAACCACCGAAGGTGCTTCCCAAGATTTCTCCTGCGACTAAGCCTAAGGTTGTCCCATGAGTCAGATTTATGCGCGATCGCAACTCTATCGGCGTAAGCGCCCATCGATCTTTGAGGGATTTGATGCAGTGCTTACAGCCGCGCTCGCCCTATTACTCATCATTGGAACATTGTTGGTCTATGCAGCGACCAGGGATTGGTATGCGCGCAACGGTTTAGATCCACAGTATTACCTCAAGCGCCACGTGATAAATATCGCCATCGGTATCGCGCTCGCATATGGAACAACGGTCATTGACTATCGTCTACTACGGGCCTACACCCCGATTTTTTGGGGCTTAGCCGTTCTTGGCTTGATAATCGTTATGATCCCGGGTTTGGGTAGTTCAGTCAACGGCGCACGCGCCTGGATATCACTACCTGGAGGATTTCAGATTCAGCCCGCCGAGCTAGCTAAGATCGCAATCATCATCGGGATGTCTATGCTGCTCTCGGAGCGTTCACACGATAGCAATCAACCCTCATCACGTGATGTTTTCCAAGCTCTCATTATTGCCGGTATCCCAGTCCTGCTCATCATTGTCCAACCCGATATGGGAACTGCATTTATTATCAGCGCCTCAGTCATCACGATTGTTGCTGTATCGGGTGCACCATCGCGCTGGGTTGTTGGGCTACTCGTGCTTGCTATCTTGATGGCAACGGTAGCAACACAAACCGGGGTGATTAGTGAGTACCAACTCAAGCGCTTACAAACATTTGTTGATCCAACGGCAGATACACAAGGTGCCGGTTATCAACTTCGCCAAGCGCGGATTACCGTGGGTTCAGGTGGATTACTCGGAACTGGATTATTCAACGGTCCACAAACCAATGGTCGCTTCGTGCCAGAGCAGCAGACTGACTTTATCTTCACCGTTGCAGGTGAGGAGTTAGGATTTTTAGGAAGCGGAGTTATCATCTTTCTCTATCTTTTGATATTGATGCGGGCATTTGCAATCGCTAGGCGCACTAGTGATCCATTCGGACGGTTGGTCGTTACGGGTGTTATTGCATGGTTTGCTTTTCAAATATTTGAAAATATTGGAATGACGCTAGGGCTCATGCCAATGACGGGGGTTCCGCTGCCCTTTATCTCCTATGGTGGCTCTTCAATGTTTGCCACCTTGATCGGCTTTGGACTCCTACAGAACGTGCACGCCCGCTCTCGAGGCTAAAAGGGCCCTAAGTAGGTTATTCGCCCCCTATCTGCCATACTTGGGGGAGTAGCTCAGCGCGGCTCGCGAAACCTTCGCGATAAAAGCCCAGCGCGGACAGCTCTTAGAAAAAACCTAAACGGGATTTTTTTACAACAGAGAAGCGTTTTTAATAAGCGCATAGAGGATTTGGTGCAATGGCTATTGGGCCTAAAACACCGCGCAAGCGTGCGGTCAAGAAGGTATCTGCTAAGGCGGATGCGAGCGTTACCGAGGTAACGAGTGAAGAAGCAAAGAAACCTGTTCGCAAAAAAGCGGCAGCGATTCCAGTTCCGGTCTTCCAAGCAGCACCGGACAAACCCGTTGCAAAGACGGTGCGCAAAAAAGCTGCGCCAGCCCCAGTAGTTGAGCCAGCAGTTGCCGGCGATGCTCCCGAGGATGCCGAGGATCGTGCGGGACGAAATCGCCGCCGCCGTCGTGGTGGACGTGGACGTCGCAAACCTGGTGCCGATGGCGCCGGAACTAATGATGAGACAGGTACAGACTCAACTGATGAGTCGGCCGAAGGTTCTACCCACCGCCGTCGCCGTCGCCGAGTGGCAGGTAGCGAGGGAGTAACCCCTGGGGAGAGCGTTGAGGAAGATGGCGTAATAACCGTTGTCAAGGTGAGAGAAGTTCGTGAGCGCCCAGTGCGCCCATCGCGCGGGGATCGTGCAGATAGAACTGAGCGCCGTGGCACTCGACGTGATCGCACAGATCGCGGCGGACGCAGTGAATATCGTGAGCCATATCGTAAGCGCGGAACGGTGATCACAGATGGTGAGTTCCTAGCCCGTCGTGAGAACGTTGATCGCGAGATGCTTGTCCGTCAGATCGCCGATCGCACACAGATCGCAGTCATTGAAGATGGCATCATGGTTGAGCACTATGTCAACCGAAATAGCAGCGTCTCCTATGTCGGTAACGTCTATCTGGGCCGTGTTCAAAACGTGCTTCCATCGATGGAGGCGGCATTCGTGGATATTGGCAAGGGCCGTAACGCTGTTTTGTATGCCGGTGAAGTCAATTGGGATGCTGCAGGAATTTCAGAGTCGCAGCCACGCAAGATTGAGACCGTGTTGAAGAGTGGTCAAAGTGTTTTAGTTCAAGTAACCAAGGATCCGATAGGACAAAAAGGCGCTCGCCTTACAAGTCAGATCTCTCTTCCAGGACGCTACGTTGTCTATGTTCCTGGCGGTGGAATGTCGGGTATTTCAAAGCGACTTCCAGAGTCAGAGCGAACACGCCTGAAGGCAATTCTTAAGAACTTAATCCCGGAAGAGGCTGGCGTAATCGTTCGTACCGCTGCAGAGGGAGTGAGCGAAGAGGATCTCACTAGTGATGTGGCACGTCTTAAAGCACAGTGGGAAGATATTTATGCCAAGAGTCAGAACTCCAACTTTCACCCTCCAGCGGTCCTTTACCAAGAGCCTGACCTTGCTGTGCGCGTGATACGAGATATCTTCAATGAAGATTTCCGCAAGTTAACAGTGCAGGGTTCGAGTGCATGGGATGAAGTGACAAGTTATCTTGGCTTTATAGCACCAGAGCTGACAACCAAGATTGAGAAATACACAGGCAAAGGCGATTTATTCGCAGATTTTCGTGTTGAAGAGCAGTTAGCCAAAGCATTCGACCGCAAGGTCTATCTCCCATCAGGTGGCTCTCTTGTGATCGATCGTACTGAGGCGATGATCGTCATCGATGTCAATACCGGAAAGTTCATTGGCAAGGGTGGAAATCTCGAAGAGACGGTCACAAAAAACAACCTTGAGGCGGCCGAGGAGATTGCAAGACAACTACGACTTCGCGACTTAGGTGGAATCGTTGTAATTGATTTCATTGACATGATTCTTGAATCCAACCGTGAGATGGTGCTGCGTCGATTAGTCGAATCTCTTGGCCGTGATCGCACCAAACATCAGGTCGCAGAGGTCACCTCTCTTGGTCTTGTGCAGATGACCCGAAAGCGTGTTGGACAAGGACTCATTGAGGCCTTCTCGACTACATGTGATACCTGTAGTGGACGTGGAATTCACATTCATATGGAGCCAGTCAAGATGAAGGCTCCGATGCCTCAACTCGATGTTCCATCATCTCAACATGAAGATGCTGATGAGAAAGATGCCACCGAGCACGAGTTCCATGAATCACTCAATGCCGACACAGCACCTGTTACGCCTCAAGCAAAGACGGGTGGACGCAAACGCCGCCGCGCCTCTTCATCGGGCATTATCACTGCATGATCTCAGCCTTGATTTGAGCCTGAGCGCTCTAGCAGGTAGCCTTTACCCTTCATCGACTACAAGATCCGGAGTACCACAGCGTGGCAAATATCAAGTCTCAGATTAAGCGCATCAAGACAAATGAGAAGGCACGCCTTCGCAACAAGTCTGTGAGCTCATCTATCAAGACCGCTGTCCGTAAGTTCCGGGATGCAGTATCTGCCGGAGATGCAGCCGTGATTTCAGCTGAACTTCGTACCGCCTCACAGGCACTCGATGTTGCAGTTCAAAAGGGTGTCCTTCACAGGAACTCGGCGGCCAATAAGAAGTCATCAATGGCTAAGGCTGCCTCCAAAGCCAGCGCACGTTAACTCTCTTCACTTCCTAAAGCGAGGCTAGGTTCATGCCTGCAATCTCACTTGCAAAGGCGCCCCAACCTGCATCAACTGATCCCGCCCAGATCCGTAACTTTTGCATCATCGCTCATATCGACCATGGTAAATCAACCCTTGCCGATCGGATGTTGGGCATCACCGAGGTCGTAGATCCGCGCAATATGCGTGCACAGTACTTGGATCGTATGGACATTGAGCGCGAGCGTGGAATCACTATCAAGTCGCAGGCTGTTCGCCTTCCATGGCGTAGTGGCATTGATGGCAATGAATACATTTTGAATATGATCGATACACCTGGACACGTAGATTTCACATACGAGGTCTCGCGCTCGCTGGCTGCCTGCGAGGGTGCGGTTCTACTCGTGGATTGCGCACAGGGTATCGAGGCTCAGACGCTGGCAAATCTCTATTTGGCAATGGAAAACAATCTCACCATCATCCCAGTCCTTAACAAGATCGATCTACCGAACGCTCAGCCGGAGAAGTTTGCTGCAGAGTTAGCAAAACTCATTGGTTGCCAGCCAGAGGATTGCCTGCGTGTTTCTGGCAAGACGGGTGATGGGGTAAAAGAGTTACTCGATGAGATCATCAAGCAGATCCCACCACCTCAAGGTGATGCCAATGCACCAGCTCGCGCATTGATCTTTGACTCGGTCTATGACAGCTATCGTGGCGTTGTTACTTATGTGCGCGTAATCGATGGCCATTTAACTCCTCGCGAACAGATTCAGATGTTCTCAACTGGTGTGCGCCATGAGGCCCTTGAAGTCGGTGTGATCTCACCAGAGCCCCTTGCATCTAAAGGCTTAGGTGTTGGAGAAGTCGGTTATCTGATCACTGGCGTAAAAGATGTTCGCCAGTCACGAGTGGGTGACACGATCACAACGTATAACAATCCAACCAAGCAGCCTCTAGCTGGATATAAAGATCCTAAACCGATGGTCTTCTCAGGGCTATTTCCATTAGATGGCGCAGACTTCCCAGTCCTTCGTGAGGCATTGGATAAGTTGCAGCTCAATGATGCAGCCCTTGTCTATGAACCTGAGAGTTCGGCAGCCCTTGGCTTTGGTTTTCGCTGTGGCTTTTTAGGTCTGTTGCATATGGAGATCGTGCGTGAGCGGTTAGAGCGTGAACATAAACTTAATCTCATCTCAACTGCTCCTAATGTGGTCTATAACGTCACTATGGATGATGGGAAAGAGGTCCGTGTCACAAATCCATCGGAGTTTCCAAGTGGGAAAGTGGACGTGGTCAAAGAGCCAATCGTAAAGTCAACGATTCTTGCACCTTCGGAGTTCATCGGAACAATCATGGAGCTCTGCCAAGATCGTCGTGGTGTTTTACTCGGGATGGATTACATCTCAGAGGAGCGCGTTGAGATTCGCTATGACTTGCCTCTTGCTGAGATCGTCTTTGATTTCTTCGATCAATTAAAGAGCCGTACTAAAGGCTATGCCTCCCTTGATTATGAGGAGAAGGGTGATGCGATAGGAAACTTAGTAAAGGTCGATATCTTGCTTCAGGGTGAGGCCGTTGATGCATTTAGCGCAGTCGTGCACCGTGATAAGGCCTATGCCTACGGCATTATGATGACTGCGAAACTTCGTGAGCTTATTCCTCGCCAACAGTTTGAAGTTCCTATTCAAGCTGCGATTGGCTCTCGAATCATCGCCCGTGAAAGTATCCGTGCGATCCGTAAAGATGTGTTGGCCAAGTGTTACGGTGGAGATATCTCACGTAAGCGCAAACTTCTGGAGAAGCAAAAAGAGGGTAAGAAGCGCATGAAGATGGTGGGCCGTGTCGAGGTTCCACAGGAGGCATTCGTTGCCGCTCTTGCAACTGATGCCGATATCGAAAAGGTGAAAGCTGCACGAAAGCTCTAGCTATGGCGCTCTCGTTCTACGTGCACATTCCTTATTGTATAAAGCGATGTGGGTATTGTGACTTCAACACTTACACCCCAAATGAGCTCCAAGATGGCGCAACATTGGAGATTGTCAGCAATGATTACATCGATGCGGTGCTGCGCGAATTAGATGCAGCCCCAAAGGATCTGGTGCCGACGATTTTCTTCGGAGGCGGAACACCCTCCTTGTTACCACCCGATGATCTTGGCCGTGTGATCACAGCGATCAAGGCGCGGAATGGATTGACAGAGGATTGTGAAATTACCCTAGAGGCCAATCCTGATTCGGTAACGGCCGAGAAGTTACAACGTTATTTGGAAGTTGGTTTTAATCGCATCTCCTTTGGGATGCAATCATCCAAAGCACATGTCTTGGCAGTGTTAGATCGCACGCATGAGCCAGCTAATGTAAGAAAGTCTGTGGACATGGCACGCGCTGCAGGCTTTAGCAGTATAAGTGTCGATCTGATTTATGGAGCTCCAGGAGAGTCCATAGATGATTGGCGTGAGAGCGTTGTAGAGGCCCTATCGTTAGATGTCGATCACATAAGTGCTTACGCTCTCATTGTTGAGACAGGTACGAAATTAGCTGCACAGATAAAGCGTGGTGATCTATCAATGCCTGACGATGACGTGATGGCCGATATGTATTTACTTATCGATGAACTCTGTGGCACACGGGGTTTTTCTTGGTATGAGTTGTCTAATTGGTCTAAGCCCGGACACGAGTGCCAACACAATATTGCTTATTGGCAGAACAAAAACTGGTGGGGACTTGGTCCGGGAGCGCACTCACACATTGATTCCAAGCGTTTCTGGAACGTAAAGCATCCAACGGTCTATAAGCAAAGGCTCTTTGATGATCAATCACCTATTGCAGATAGTGAGCAACTGAGTGCGAGCCAGATTAAAGATGAGTCGATTCTGCTTGGCATCCGTATGCGTGAGGGAATATCACTTGAACTACTTGGGCCTAGACAGATAGAGCGCCTGGCTGATTATCGAGAGAACGGCTTTGTAGTCTTGGAGCATGAGCGTGCACTCTTGACCCCGACTGGTCGCTTGATTGCTGATCGAATCGTCCGTGAAATAACTATCTAGTATCCTTACGCTCATCATGTCATCTCGCCGTCTAGAAATCCTTCGCGCAATCGTCGATGAGTACGTCACTACCCAAGAGCCAGTTGGCTCGAAATCCATTGCAGATCGGCATGGATTAGGTATCTCACCGGCAACGATTCGCAATGAGATGTCCGTCTTGGAGGATGAGGGCTTGATTACCCAGCCCCACACATCTGCAGGCCGTATTCCTACCGATCTGGGTTATCGCGTCTTCGTTGATAAGTTGGCACAAGTTAAACCATTATCTGGTGCTGAGCGCCGTGCGATTGAAACCTTCCTAGAGGGTGCACTGGATTTAGATGATGTCGTTATGCGTACCGTGCGCTTGTTGGCAGATGTGACAAAACAAGTGGCCGTTGTGCAGTATCCATCGATGGTCAAGTCGCGAGTCCGCCACATCGAACTTGTCGCACTGACCCCTGCACGGTTGATGATGGTGCTCATCACAGATTCTGGTCGTATCGAACAACGTGTTCTTGAGCTGACTCAAGATGTATCTGAGAGTTTTTTGCAGGTTTTGCGTGCGCAATTGAATACGGCGATGATGGGACATCGTCTTCCAGAGGTAGCCGATCGAATCAGTGGGATCTTGGAGAGTTATTCATTACATGAACGACGAGATGTGGCGATTGTCATGTCCTCTGTGATTGAAATGGCTATGGAGCGCCCAGAAGAGAAGATTGTCTTGGCTGGAACAGCCAACCTTGCCAGGTTCCATGAGGACTTCTCTACGACAATGCATCCAGTCCTTGAAGCTCTCGAAGAGCAAGTTGTTTTGCTGCGCCTGCTAGGTGATGCAAGTCAGAGTGTCAAGGTGCGCATTGGAAACGAACAGTCAGAGGCCAATCTACGCACGACATCTTTAGTCGCCGTTGGTTATGGCTCTGAGGATATCCCGCTTGGTGCTCTTGGAGTCATCGGGCCTACTCGCATGGACTATGCAGGGTCAATGGCTGCAGTCTCAGCAGTTGCTCGCTATGTTGGTCGATTCATCAGTGAGGGCGCATAAGTGCCGGATCATTATCAAATGCTAGGTGTTTCTCGTGATGCATCGGCCGATGAAATCAAACGCGCCTACCGTAAATTAGCCAGAGAACTCCACCCTGATATCAATCCCGATCCCGAGGTACAGGATAAGTTCAAAGAGATTACTGCCTCGTATGAGACATTGAGTGACCCTAAAAAACGTCAGAGCTACGATATGGGTGGTACTGGCTTTAGCGGAGCAAACTTTGGTGGCGGCTTCAGCGACATCATGGATGCATTCTTTGGTGGCGGTGGATCACGTGGGCCGCGCCCACGCATGCGCGCAGGTCAAGATTCTCTGATTCGCATACAGGTTGATTTACATGAGGCCTGCTTTGGAACAGAGCGCGAAATCAGTGTTGAAAGTGCAGTCGTGTGCACCAAGTGCACGGGCAGTGGTTGTTTGGATGGGGCCGAACCATCAGTGTGCAATGTTTGTAAAGGTCGGGGTGAGACTCAGCAAGTTGTTCGCTCAGTTATCGGTCAAGTGATGACATCGCGTCCATGTGGCCCATGCTCTGGTTATGGAAGTGTCATTGCAAATCCATGTCGTGAATGTGCGGGTGAAGGCCGGGTTCGGGCACGCCAGGAAATCCATGTAAAGGTTCCAGCAGGTGTTGAAACGGGTAATCGCATTCAACTATCAGGTCGTGGTGAGGTCGGTCATGGTGGTGGGCCTGCAGGTGATGTCTATGTTGAAATCGTTGAGTCTCAACATGACTACTTGATTCGAGAGCGAGATACCTTGCACATGTCCCTTGAAGTTGGCATGAGCGCTGCAGCACTTGGCACAACCGTGAGTGTCGAATCTTTGGATGGCCCAGTTGATGTCCACATCAAGGCTGGGACTCAGAGCGGGACGCCGATTGCGATCAGAGGTAAGGGAATGTCACGTCTGCGCCAAGGAGGCCGTGGTGATCTAGTTGTCCATATCGAGGTGACAACACCGACTAAGTTGAACCGTGAAGAAGAGGAGTTAATGAAGAGATTCGCCGAGCTTCGTGGCGATTCGATTGCACATATCAAAGATCATGAGGGAGGCATCTTCTCAAAGATTAAGGGTGCGTTTACAAAGTAATGCTCACTTTATTCTTTGTCGAAGATTTACCCACACAGATGGGTGAGATCTATGAGTTTGATAACGAAGATGCACAGCATGCGATACGCGTTCTTAGAATGGCTGCAGGTGAGGTATTCATGTTGGCCGATGGCACAGGTGCCTGGAGCCAAGTGAAGGCATTTGCAATCAAGAAGAGGTCCATGGAGGTCGAAGTTATGGCGAGTGGGTTTCAAGAGCCACTGGCCACCACGATTACGGTTGTGCAAGCTCTTCCAAAGAGTGATCGCGCTAAAGAAGCTATCGAACTCCTAACCGAAGCTGGGGTGGATCGTATAGTTCCATGGGCGGCATCTCGAAGCATTGGAAAAGTTTCGGAAAAGTTCGTTGCAACTGCCAGGGAGGCAAGCAAGCAATCACGTAGATTGCGGATCCCCGAAGTGACGGATACTGCGACAACCGAGCAGATTTGTGAGGCAATAAAGTTAAGCGATCTCGCTATCGCCTTCCATGAAAGTACTGACATAAAGCTTAGTGACTGCGTCTCATCACACAATGTCTCGCACTTATTGATAATCATTGGGCCAGAGGGTGGAATCACTCCAACTGAGCTCGAAGCATTCAAGGAGGCTGGTGCAAAAGTGGCGCTCATGGGCCGGCCAATCCTGCGCTCAGCACATGCTGGAATCGCTGCGGTCGCTGCTGTGTCAGCCTTACTCAAGGTATGGTGAGAATGTGGCCCTAGATTCGCAGTGTTTGTTCTGTCGAATTATTCTTGGGGAAATCCCAGCCGATATTGTCTTGCGAAATGACAATGTTGTTGCATTCAACGATATCAACCCACAGGCCCCTACTCATGTCCTGCTCGTTCCTACGCTGCACGTCGAAAATGCCGCCGAGCTAGCTCAACTCTCCCCGACAATCACAGCCGAACTCTTCAGTGCAGCGGCCGAGATCGCCACGCAAAGGGGTTTATCGGGCCATAGGACGCTCTTTAACACCGGCGCCGATGCTGGTCAGAGCGTTTTTCACGCCCATTTGCACCTTCTTGGCGGCCGTGCGCTGGCATGGCCACCCGGTTAAAGATAGATTTAGGCATACATGGAGCGCACTCTGATTACAGTACCGATCGCTATTCCAATGGTCGCACTCACTGGTCCACATGATGGCAATCTACGCGTGGTTGAAGCCGCCTTTCCATCAGTCAACATCACAGTTCGTGGGAATGAAATCACCTTACGGGGTCCACATGAGGACTGTGCCAAGTTAGAGAATCTCTTTGCCGAGTTGATGGTTGTCATCCGCTCAGGAAACAATCTGACAATCGATGCCGTTACTCGCTCAATTGCGATGCTCGATCACAAGCCTGCAGATCATCCAGCCGAGGTCTTATCACTAAATATCCTCAGCAACCGTGGTCGTACCATTCGCCCCAAGACCGCAAATCAAAAGCGCTACGTGGATGCAATCGAAGAGCACACGATCACCTTTGGCATCGGACCTGCTGGAACTGGTAAGACATATTTAGCGATGGCGATGGCGATCTCAGCCTTGCAGAATAAGAGAGTTAACCGAATTATTTTGACACGCCCAGCGGTAGAGGCGGGGGAGCATCTAGGTTTCCTTCCAGGTACCTTGAGCGAGAAGATTGATCCCTACCTGCGACCATTATTTGATGCCCTCCACGACATGATCGATATAGATACGGTCCCGCGCCTAATGCAATCTGGTGTGATTGAGGTTGCGCCATTGGCATATATGCGCGGACGCTCCTTAAACGATGCCTTCATAATCTTGGATGAGGCGCAAAACACAACTCCTGAGCAGATGAAGATGTTTCTAACGCGCCTTGGCTTCGGTTCAAAGATGGTTATCACAGGCGATGTCACCCAGATTGATCTGCCCAATGGCCAACACTCTGGCCTGCGGGTCGTTCGCGATATTTTGGGTGATATTGAGGACATCGCCTTCCTAGAACTAACGGCCGAGGATGTCGTGCGCCACCGACTAATCGGTGACATTGTTAAGGCCTACGAGAGCTTTGACGAACAACGCCAGTCTTTGCGTCCGATCCGGCAATAAATGACAATCGAAGTAACAAACACTTCAGGGCAGTTAGTTCCAAGTCAAGAGATAACTTCACTGCTAACTTTTGCGATGAATGAGCTCAAACTCAATCCCGATTGTGATTTAAATCTGGGTTTTATAGATGATCAGTACATGAGTGAGCTTCATGTTAAATGGATGAATGAGTCAGGAAGTACTGATGTACTCTCATTCCCGATGGACATGCCAGAAAAAGAGGGAGATGTTGTCACGCTAGGAGACATCATGATCAGTCCAACTTTCGCAGCGGCTCAGGCAAAGACTGCTGGGCACTCCACTGAGCACGAGATTTATATCCTTGCCACACATGGACTCTTACACATCATTGGTTATGATCACGCCGAACCAAAACAGGAGCGGGTGATGTTTGCTTTGCAGGAGCAGATAGTAGAGAACTGGAAAAAAATATCGTGAGCTCAGTAGCAATTATCAGCATCATCGCTCTCTTGGCATTTGCCGGCTTTCTTGCAGCTAGTGAGTCGGCATTGACATCGATCTCACGTATCGTTGTGGAAGAGTTAGAGGGTAAGCGGGGAGGGGCGTTACTACGCAAATACAGCGCACAACCCGCTCGGTATTTGAATGTTATTTTATTGGTCCGCAAACTCTGCGAGCTCACGGCAACAGTCCTGCTCGCCTCAATACTCTTGCGAAACTATCCATCTGCTCAAGCGATGGCCTTGACTGTCTTGATAATGGTAGTTCTCTCCTATGTTGTCGTGGGAGTTGGGCCTAGGACCTTAGGTAAGCAACAGCCCCACAAATACGCTCGCTACGGAATTATCGTTGCATATGGCCTCACGATTTTGTTGGGCCCTGTTACAAAACTTCTTATCGCCCTTGGTAATGCCATCACACCAGGTAAGGGTTTTCGCTCTGGCCCCTTCACATCGGAGGCTGAACTTCGCGACTTAGTAGATCAAGCCCATGAGCGGGGTTTAGTCGAATCTGATGAGCACGAGATGATCCACTCGGTATTTGAACTTGGGGACACGTTGGTGCGTGAGTTGATGGTGCCCCGGACCGAGATGGTCTGGATTGAAAAAGATAAGTCACTACGTCAGGGCTTATCTCTTGCTCTGCGTTCGGGTTTCTCCCGAATCCCAGTCGTTGGAACTGGCCCCGATAACATCATCGGCATCGTCTATGTGAAGGATTTAGCCAGACGAGCATTGGATCATCATGAGGCCGAGCAAACCGAGATTATTGAAGAGCATATGCGACCTGCCACTTTCGTTCCTGAAATTAAGATGGCCGATGAGTTGTTAAAAGAGATGCAGCGCAATCAAATTCATCTAGCCGTGGTTGTAGATGAGTATGGTGGAACTGCCGGAATTATCACTATCGAGGATATTATCGAGGAGATTGTCGGTGAGATTGAGGATGAGTTTGATGACGGTGAAGATAATTTCATCTGGTTATCAACCGATAGTGCCCGGGCAAATGCATCACTTCATATTGAGGATTTGGCAGATGAGTTAAAGATTGAGATTAATGAATCTGACTTTGAAGATGTCGACACTATTGGAGGCCTGATGGCACAAAAACTTGGGCGTGTTCCAATCGCAGGAAGTACGATCACAATCAGCGGCTGGACTATTACATCGGAGCGTCCATTGGGTCGGCGCCGTCGGATCAGTAGCGTATTGATTGAGCGCCTTGAGATAGAGATTGAAGACCACGAGTAAGCGATAGAATTGTGAAATGCGTATTGTCAGATTCTCTCCTGGTCCAGATACTGGGCTAGGGAGCGATCCATTATTTGGTCTGTTAGAGGATGATGATTCAATCCATGTCATCACTGGTGACCCCATCTATTCGGGAATCCAAAAAACCGCTGCCATAGTTTCACTCGATCAGGTCCGCCTATTGGCCCCGGTCATCCCGCGCTCTAAGGTCGTTTGTATCGGCAAGAATTACGCTGATCACGCCGCTGAAATGGGTGGAGTTGTTCCCGATGAGCCGATTATCTTTCTCAAGCCCAACACCTCTGTTATTGGTCCGCGCGATGTGATCATTTGGCCTCAGATGTCTGAGCGCATAGATCATGAAACCGAGCTCGCGATAGTGATCGGTCGTATCTGTAAGGATGTGCCCAAAGAGCGTGTCAATGATGTCATCTTTGGATACACGATCGCTAATGATGTGACCGCTCGTGATTTACAGAGCAAAGATGGTCAGTGGACGCGAGCTAAAGGATTCGATACCTTCTGTCCGTTGGGACCATGGATAGATACTGATTTCATTCCAGGTACTCAGAAGATCACCGCTACAGTCAATGGCGAAATCAAGCAGTCGGCACAGTTGAGTGACATGATCTTCAAAGTTCCGGAGATCATTAACTTTGTCACTCAGGTGATGACTCTGCTCCCAGGTGATGTTATTTTAACTGGTACCCCAGCTGGGATCGGGCCGATGGTCGCTGGAGGTAGTGCAACCATGGCAATCGAGGGCCTTGGTGAGCTAACTAATAAAGTGAGTAAGAAATGAGTAGGCCAGTAAAGGTTCGTTTTGCCCCATCACCCACAGGTGATCTTCATGTTGGCAATATTCGCACTGCTTTATTTGATTGGGCCTATGCCCGACATACAGGAGGCACATTCCTCTTTCGTATTGAAGATACCGACACCACACGTGTGACGGATGAGTACATCAAGGCAGCAATTGATACTTTGAAATGGCTTGGACTTGACTGGGATGAGGGTCCAGAGGTTGGTGGCGATAATGGCCCATATTTGCAATCTCAACGCTTAGATATCTATACACATTGGGCTCATACGTTCATTGAACAAAAAGATGCCTATTACTGTTACTGCACACCACAGGAGTTAGAGGCAGTCCGAGAGGCACAGCGAGCGGCCAATCAAGCCCCAGGCTATAACGGACACTGCCGTGAACTGAGCGCTGAGCAAATCGCTGAATATAAAAGGCAGGAGCGTGGGGCAGTTGTCCGTATGCGCATGCCAGAGGGAACTACAACATTTGTCGATTTGATCCGTGGTGAGATGCAATTTGATCATAAGTTTGTACCTGATTTTGTCCTAGCACGCGCCGATGGCTCCCCTTTATATACCTTAGCCGTTGCAGTCGATGATGTTCTGATGAAGGTCACTCATATTCTGCGGGGTGAGGATTTACTCTCCTCTACTCCTCGACAGATCCGCGTCTATCAGGCGATGGGATTGAAAGAGCAGGAGTATCCAGTATTTGCACATCTTCCCTTTGTGATGGGCGCAGATAACGCAAAATTATCCAAGCGCAACGGTGAGGTATCGATTGCTTGGTATCGCGATAAAGGCTTTTTACCTGAGGCGATATGTAATTACTTGGCGTTACTGGGATGGTCACCCGGTGATGATCGCGAGAATGTGACAATGAAAGAGTTATGTGAGCTTTTTACAGTTGAAAAGGTCAATAGTTCACCGGCACGATTTGATATGAAAAAGCTAGAGGCAATCAACGGTGATAAAATCCGTGCTCTTACTATTGAAGATTTCTTATCGTGGGTGCTCCCATTCTTGATCAAAGCAGGCGTTATCAGCGGCACACCAGATGAGATTGAACTCGTCAAGCGTGCTCTTCCTATTATTCAAGAGAGAATCATTATGTTCAGTGAGGTTCCAGCGATGCTGAAGTTCCTTTTCGTACAGGAGTTGACGATCGAATCTGAGAGCCTTCCCAAGATCAAGGATGCCGATGCCAAAGTGATACTTAGGCGAAGCTTGAAAGAGCTTGAACCAATTAGTGAATGGACACACACCACAATCGAGGCGGTACTTCGCACATCACTTATAGATGAAATGGGATTAAAACCACGTGTAGCCTTTGGTGCAGTTCGCATCGCAACAACCGGCGGTGCTGTTTCTCCGCCGCTCTTTGAATCAATGGAATTACTTGGCAAAGAGGCCTCTTTGGCTCGGATCTCGGCGGCGTTAGCGCTGTAATCGATAAGGTATTCTTACCGCTTGAAGTATTGGGGTATGGGGTAATTGGCAGCCCTGCTGATTCTGGTTCAGTAAGTCTAGGTTCGAGTCCTGGTACCCCAGCGAAGTACAGTTCTACAACGCTCTACAATTAAATAAGTATGTTTTGTCCTAGTTAAAAAGATTTACAGGCACGGCCCCG
>Ga0209443_1000394_pt1 | contig 29427 bp, 19 predicted proteins | sample LauGreBMM110DCMD_2_FD_187571 | JGI IMG/M metagenome (GOLD analysis project Ga0209443, IMG submission 187571) | Freshwater lake microbial communities from Lake Michigan, USA - Su13.BD.MM110.DCMD (SPAdes) (version 2) | ecosystem: Environmental > Aquatic > Freshwater > Lake | place: Lake Michigan... | reverse complement strand
ACTATTTCGGGGCTGAACAAGGAGAAGACGACTGGGAAGAGCGGGATTAACTTGAAAATCGGAATCTTTAGAATATAATTGTTTTGCAATACTTTTATAAAAAGTATTATAAAAAGTATTATAAAAAGTATTATAAAAGTATTATATAATAATGTATCGCTCTTATATTGCAAAAAATCCAACATTTGTTAGTGTTTTATTATTTTTAGTTATTTTTGGAACTATACAACTGGGAAAGCCAAGTTTTTTATACAAGGAAGATGGAAGCATTCGCGAATTTGGTGTCGGTTATCGCAATAAAACTATTTTACCTGTTTGGCTTTTAGCAATCGTTTTAGGTATTCTTTCCTATTTATTTGTATTATATTACCTGTCACGTCACACTTTTTTATAAAAAAAAATGATATTCATCTTTTTTTATATATTTAATTAGCAACAAATTTTAAAACTAAACAGTAACTACGACACGAATAAACTGGCTGTCGGGATGGAACAAATGTGTCTTTGGTGTGATGAATTCGGCTCGCACATTGATATCGGATGAATCTCCCACCGCCTTACTAATGCGATAGAAATCGTTGTTGAGCTCACCAATTTCCTTAAACCGCGCATTTTGCGTTGCTGTAAATAATGGACAACCGCGCTCGCCACCCAAAATAGAATCAAGATCGCACATAGTAGCAATCTTTGCGGCCAACTCGGGATAGGTCTTGTAAAACATTATCATGTGCCGAACAATTTCTCCCAAAATAGTGACGTCGCTAACAGGAAAGTGTGCAAGCGCACCCCCAAAACTCATTTCCAAAACCATGCAAGCCAATGCATCAAGCGCGGGACACGGCGTCTCGCACTGTTCAAGCTTATTCTTCAACTGCGTCAGAAAGGTCCCATTCTTGCCTTCATTTAGTTTGAATGTCTGTGCATTACCCACAATGCGATAAAGCGCCGCCGCGCGAATTGTCATTTCAGTTTCGGTCATTTTGCTGTTGCTAAATTTGGTGGTAATATATGTATGCCTTTATTTTCATAAAAAGTAATTCAATTTTTTTTCATCCCCCACAAAAAATACGCTCAATATAAAAAAAATTGAAAAGAATTTACTCGCTTTAATTTGAAGCATCTTTCACCAAATCAACATGTCGGTTCTTAAGCAAATCGCAATTCACAACATCTCAGCTGCATTCGGACTGCCCTGGGAAATGTCCCAGGAGATCATGGGATTCTGCTTTTACGACACGGTTACCGCGGTTGGCAGAGCCGTCCATAAGGCGAATATGGCGGAGATAGTTGGCCGCTTTAACAATGCTTACGTAAGTAGAGCAAGACCCAACGGCTTCATGGAAGGCGATCCCGATGGTTGCGAACATTGGGGTGTTTGCTTATCAGACCCCAACGACGAAAATGACAACTTTGAGACTCAGTTCCAGGCGTGTAATTGTAACACCTGCGGAAACTACAAGGCTAGCAGCACACATTTTCCAAGAGAAGCAATTCCTATTCGCATGAGATGCTGCTGTGGATAAAAAATAGAAGAAAAAAATCCTGCAAATTCATAAAAATATTTTATAGATGATGGATGTTATATTTGTATTTTTTTCGTTGCATTAAAATGTATAAATAGTTGATTCGGCCTTTTCATTCGTGGCTTTAACCGCGGCTTCTTGTTTCAAATAATTATCATGGCTAGCTTGCATGGTTGCCAAATCACCAGTGCATCCACGTTTCATTATATTATATTGTGTTATTGAAATCAGCAGTATTGCAGTGTAGATATACCACATGGCTTCACCAATATTATCTTTCATTACAACACTGTCAAGTAATTGTTGTTTCAATTCGGGAGCACCGGCTTGATATTGATCCTTCATTAATGGAACAAGCATTGACCAGTATTCTACAAAATTACTTGGGACTATTTGGTTGATTAAGATGGACATATTTCCACACAATTTAATAATTGCTTCCGCTGCACTCTTTAGGCTCTTATTTTTCTCGGCGTTTCCCTGTGTAGAGTCATCAATTGTTTGATTCAAATCAGTATTTACCAACAATTCAGTCAAAACATTATTTGCACTCCCAGAAACAGCAAAATAACCAATTACATTAGAAAAAGCAGACTTAAAGCCAGGAAACATCATTAGGCAAATAATTACTACACCAAAAATAAAAACCCACGGTATTAATGTTAATAAAAAGGCAGATCCAAAATTTTGTGTGATGCTACCGCCACAATTATTTACTATAACCACAGTATTCATTATAATTTGACTCACGACCACTAATAGAAAATAGCATGTAAGCATTAAATTATTTTGACCGCTATAAGCAGCATATTCGGCGCCACTTTGGTCATCAAAAGCGGAAGCATTTAGTTTAGGTTTAAAAACAAGATAATATAAAAGTGTAATCGCAATAAAAATCAATAACGAGAGATAAGAAGTATCCATATAGATATTGTGTATAATTTATTTTGTAATTATAAAAGTAAAATATAAGGAATTTATATGAATTTTGACAATTTTACTAAACCTACTTTGATAGAACCTGGAGTCAAATACTTTTTAAATGAAACTTTAAAACAGTGTAGAACTTTTAAGAATAAATACAATAATCTAGTTTTCAATATTGCAATCGGCGTCGGATTTTTGTTCCTTTTAGGAGCAATATTGTTGTTCAAATATAAAGGAAAACTAACGCCTGTAGAAAAAGATATGAAAAATAGACAGAAGCAACAATACATTTTATCAAAACTTCAGAATTTTCAAGAATCTAAACAGCGAGCACAACAAGAATTAATTACTGGATTACCCCATTGGGAAACGGAATATGATATTATTCACAGAAAAATAAATATTTAAAAATATAAATATATTCTATAGAATGAGCGACGCATTAAAAAATGAAGAGAAAATGGAAGAAAAGAAAAAATTTATAGATGGCTTAAACACATATTTTAAACTTAAAGCTGCATACGAAGGTAACATTAACAAAGAAAAATTAAAGATATCCAAATTACCCGAAATAAGTTGGCGAGAGAAGCGAGCAGAGTTTTTAAAAATTAAACCCAAATGCATAAATTGCAAAAGACCTGTAGGTTCTATATTTTCTACTAAAACCGATAAAAATCTGGAAAGACAATATATTGCTTTGTGCGGCGACAGAAAAACCCCTTGTCCATTAGATATTAAAATCAATTTAGGCGTGGTATATAACATTACCGATGACATTCGCAATGACGAAGCAACAATTAATAATTTAAAACGCGATATTATTAAAGCCAAGAACGATTTATTGTTTGGATATATTACAGCAGAAGTAGCAGTTAAGTTTTTTGATATTATTAAAGAACAGGTTGCAGACACAACAACAATATATGAATTTGGATTGCAAAATTATTTAAATATTGTGGATAATCCTGAAAAGAAGGCAGAATTAAAAAAGCTTCAACTAGAATTTTACAACAATTTAGACAATTTTAATTCAATGATTCAACAATATAATACAACTCAAAATACCCAATTAATCGTTGATGCGGTTGAATTATATGTGACCACGATGCATCCTAGAATGGACGAAATAATAAAAAAAAAATATTCGGTTAATACTGTTGAATATAATGATGATGACAATACTTTTCATCTGATTCAAATACCCATTTCTATAGCTGATCTTGAAACAGACATTGGTGAAACTGGGCAAAAAGTTATTTCGTTAAAAATGGGACTTGAAAAATTTGCGCAAAAGAAAACTGCAAAGAACACAAAGGCGATGTCATCTGCTATACCCGATATAAGAACTAAGGAACCAGATTTTACAAAACTAAAAACAAAACAACAACTTAAACCAAAATTTGTTATGCAAAAAGAGACAGACAAAGAAGATTCATCGTCAGATGGGGAGTCAGAAGAAGGGGAAGGATCCGATTCAGATGAAGAAAATGACCCCAAATATAAGACTTGGCGGGAGAAATATCAGGATGGCCCTGCGTTATCAAAGATTAAAATTCATCCAAACTTTCTTCCAGATGGCACAATTGCAGCTTCAGAGGCAAACAACTTGGGTTTAAAAATGGAAATAGAAAAGGGTATATTAATTGCTACAAACCCGCAAACTAAAGAAAAATACAAAGTTACTGCTGGAAGATAGATTCGGGCCTTTGAAAAAAATAATATACATCTTTATTATAAAACATGATTACAAAATTTATCTCTATACCAGTATTCATTATTAGTTTAGCAATTGGCCTTTTTTTTGTATATATTTGGGGGCCAGAATCAAAAACGGTAATTGTATATCCAACACCAGAAAATATAGGAAAGATTCAATACAAAGATAATGCGGACAATTGTTTTGAATATCAAGCAACCGAGGTAAAATGTCCAAGCGACGAGTCGCAAATCAAAACTGTCCCGGTTCAGGGTTAAATTATATTAAAATATTAACTATATATAGATGCATCTCAATAAATTTCTTCATACACATAGTGGTAGATATATAATGTCGGTTATTTTAGGTTTCGGATTGGCCACATTATTTAGAACCGTTTGTAAGGGGAAAAACTGTTTATTGTTTAAAGCCCCTCCGATGGATGAAATCCAAGACAAGGTTTTTAAACACCAAGACAAATGCTACAAATTTACACCAGTTACAAAAAAATGCGATACAAGCAAGAAAAACGTAGAAATGTAGAAATGCAAAGGTTTATTTGCGTAATTACTATAATCAATCATTCTTTATACTAATTATATGTCAGATACAACAAGTATTTTAGATTTACCAACAGATCCTGCAGGCGGGGGCAGTATAGGAGGCAATGTGTCATTTTCTGCAAATGAAAAAGTTTCGGGACTTCAAATGCAGGGCGGTCCTGGTTCTGTTACTTTAGATCAAACTACTATCAATCAAATTGTAAATAGTTTGCAACAAGCAAGCACTTCTGGCGCAACCCAGTTGCCATCTAGAGATATTCCGCGAACTACCGAAAACTTGGTGCAGGACCCTCATGTTCAACCCAATTATATCCCACCTCAATCAAACAATGACTATATTACAGAAGACGAAGACAATGAAGACATTATTCAAAATTATAACAAAAATCAAAAATATGGAGACAGTTTAGATCAATTATACGATGAACTTCAAATTCCTCTTTTAATATCTGTTTTATACTTCTTATTTCAATTGCCAATTTTCAAACGTTATTTGTATAAATTTTTCCCCGTGTTATTTTCAAAAGATGGAAATATTAATTTATATGGATTTGGATTTACCAGTGCGCTTTTTGGGTTATTGTTTTATTTATTATCCAAAATAATGACACATTTTAGTCGGTTCTAATCAGAAACGTGTTTTGTCACATATCAAGCTCCCTTACAAAACATGTTCCAAATTGTTTATAATAGTTTAAATATTCAACGTATGGCCAATACGGTATGCATACATTAAACATATTTACGCGATAACTATGTCTATCTGTAACTTTTAAATTATATATTTCATCGCCCCCAAATATAAACGCAATTTTATTTTTATTGTATTTTGATTTTACTGTTTGATATAATGGAAAATTGCAAAATTCATCCGGACCCACTTTACCATATATAATTAAATCCCAAAAATTATTGTGTATTTTATCTATAATCTCAGTTTCTTGCATGCAAGTTTCGCTTGTCAATCTTTTGGGAAAAGTGTAATAACAACAATTGGTGGAATTAATGTCATAATCATCATATAGCACATCTAATCTTGGATATTCAACTGCAACACCACCAATGGATTGAATGTGTCGTTTTAATCCTATCCATGTAAATTCTCTAGTATAATTTACACCGCTATGTCCACAAATTAATAATATATTTTTTATTTTATCTCCATTTTTTATATTATTTAAGAGGTGTTTTGCCGCATATGACGATGTGCAGAATCTTCTAGTATGTTCTAAAAATTGCGAACAAAGAATGTTATATTTATTTATATTTTCTTCATTTTCACTCCAGTTATTAAACAATTCATATGCCTGATCGTTCAAATGTTTTGGATATGTTGTCATAGTATTTATGGGACAATCCTTTAAATTTTCAAATAATGGTATGCATCCATTCATCAATATTTCATAATGTCTTAAACAATCCCAACCACCTTTCATCTTAGTTATGGCAAATCTTGATTTTCTATACATTTCATAATACGCCTTTTCGTCGTGTTTTCCAAAAATATAAGTAGTCATATCTCCAGGAATTAAACTTGCCAATAAATTTTCTTTATGTGGAATTGATTCCACGACGCATTCGTCTGGTATTGAAAATGCCAATGGTATTATTTTAAAATCACTCACGTTTAAATTATGAACTTCATCATGATCTAATGGACGCACATCAATCAATGTATCCGCGCTGTCTATTTTATTTAATGATTGATTTATGTAGAAATGTGTTTTTGGTATAATTCGCATAGTTTTTTTAGATAAAAAACTAGTAATCCAACACAGTGTGCTGTTACTATGCACAAGTATATTACAATCGCGCATTAATGCAATATCATGAGATAACGTATTTTGTATTAAGATTGGATTCCATTTTTTGAAATATTCTATATATTTATGTTCCCAATCATATTTTACGGTGTCACAAACAATATAAACTTTTGCGCTGTCATTTTCTATTTTCATATTTTCTAAAATTTCAATATAATACTGTGGTGGTATTATGTCACTTGTCTTGCATGGATATTGAATAAAATCATCAAGTCTTAAAGATATTACTACATCTCTGGGAGCTAGATTAATTGAATGGGTCCCGTTTAAATAATCTTTCACGTACATTTTTTCATTGTTGTATTCCCAATAATCATTATTATTATTAAACATTATTTCCATTAATTTTTCTCTATCATTTATAAATAAATCGCTTTTTTGAAAATATCCGTCGCAAATTATGTTTTTTGTTAATAAATTATCAAGGTTATTTGTTAAAATTGCATCAATGTTGTCTTCATTCACTATTAAACACTCATTATCAACAACTTCATTTTTAGAAATGTATTCGTGTCCAAAACGTATCGTAATAATTTTACAAAATAAATATTGAAACAACATATTTCCAAATCTTCCTTTTGGGTAAAATGTAACATAAACCATTTTGTATAATTGTATAATTGTAATATTTATATAGTAACTTGTAATAAATAACTATATTAAACATAATTTTTGTGTTTAATATAATTCCTAGTATGAATACTTTTGATCTCATAGATGTGATTCAAAAAACATTTAACGATAATATTAAAATTTCTTTGTTTCAAAAAATAAAAACAAAGAATCCAATAATTGATACATTTTTTTCAACCATTATTTTTACATGTATGAGTTACATTGTAAAAGTTATGTATGAAAATGATGCATTAAATAAATTATGGTCAGGACACGGGCCATCTAATATATATGATAAAATAAAATCCTGTTTTGTGAAAAAATATTCAGTTACATTTGAAGGGAAGCGTTGTTCCACAATGTCATATAGCAGTTATCCTGTTATATCTTCTTGTTTTACTGATTCATTTAAAGCATTGTGGGAAGATATAATTATTAATATTGATAAAAATGACACAATATACGAACTGAAAGAATTATGCGCATCACTTGATACTAATAAATACAATAATAATGCAACGGAAGAATATGACTTGTATATTGTTTCTCAAAAAAAATCATTTTTATACAATAAAGAGTTAAAAATATATGCAATTGCGGATATTTCGTCTGAAGATTTAAATGGAGAAAAAGATAAGCCCGCTACAAAAACAGATAAAATATCAATTACCTTATATTCATATCACACAAATATAAATGCAATAAAAAATCACGTCAATAATCTGAAAAATAATTATCTGAAATCTATTGAAAAAAGCCGCAATAGTAAAAAGTTTGTTTATACTCTAGTAAAAACAAAATACGAGGATTACAAATATGAATGCTGGTCGGAATATCCATTTGACAGCACCCGCACATTTAATAATATGTTTTTTGAAAATCAAACGCAAATTGTGAATAAAATTCAGTTCTTCCTTGATAATAAAGATTGGTATTATGAAATGGGAATTCCTTATTCTCTTGGCATCGGGCTGCATGGACCACCTGGAACTGGTAAGACGTCATTTTTTAAATGTCTTGCAAATATTACTGGTCGCCATCTAGTAATTTTATCATTAAAATTAATTAAAACTCGCAGACAACTGGATGATTTCTTTTTTGAAGACAGATATAATTCAAATAATAAAGCACATAGCGTCGGATTTGATAAAAAAATTATTATTATTGAAGACATTGACTGTCTTGGTGAAATTGTATGGAAGCGAGAAGATAAAAAGGACACGGCGTTTTCAAAAAAAGGCATAGGAAAGAGATTAAATTTGAATAAATTATCTCCAACGGACTCCGTAAATGTAGCAGATGTAATACAAACATTTGTTGAAGCCAGTGACGAACAAAATAAAATGATTACATCGCTTACAAAACCTTTGGAAGACGATCCAATTACGCTGGACGATATTTTGAATTTGTGGGATGGACTCAAGGAAACACCTGGAAGAATACTTGGAATAAGTAGCAATCATTATGATAAGTTAGACCCTGCATTGGTTCGCCCAGGACGCATAGATATTACACTTAAGCTAGACAATGCATCTCATAATATCATTCAGCAAATATACAAAAGATATTATAATGTTGCGATTGATGAGAAAAAAATTAAAAAAATATGCAATAATTTTTACTCACCCGCTGAACTTATTAATTGTTATGTAATGCATAAAGATGACCCCGCGGCATTTATTGCGAGACTAATGAAAAATGAAAAGTTTTAGATATGCTTTTTATCATCATAATTTAATGCAAAACATTGTTGGTGATATACTTCTTGGCCAGAATGGTCATAATGTGTTTTTCCATCTTCTATTGCATACATTGGATAAACAAGTGCCCGATTGCCATCTTTCGTGATTGTCCAATCAGAACTAAATGGTGTCATTTTTAAAGTAGGATCTAAACTCTGCTCAGCATATCTATGATAATATTTATCTAGTATTGACTGTGCATATGGACGTGATATCATATACATTTGTGTTCCCCATAAATCATCAGGATAATTGTGATATTTATGAGGACGGTTTTCAAAATTACCAGGTGACTTTGCGCGATACCCTTGGTAATAATCTTCTATTTTAAAGGATGTAAGATATCCGAGTAATAACACATCTAAATTCATGGTTCTAAAATCGCCTGCAATATTTATTAGATTCTCAGAAAAATCCTTGTGCAAATAAATATCATCTTCGCAAAATACGCCATATGTTTTATCAGTTTCATTAAAAAACTTATTTATCATATCAAGATGACCATACATGCATGACCAGCATTTTTTAATATTTGAATCATTGTCGTTTAAAGGAATACAAATACGATTATCTTCAAAATTAATTCCATCATAAAAATTTACATGCAAATTTAGTTGTTGAAATTTGGACGCCATTGCCGCCTTTCTCTCTTTGTTGTTATAAGATAGACAGTAAAACTCACATAATTCATTTGCAAAGGAGGACATTATTATATTTATACTTGCATTTATATTTATATATTTTCCCTGGTTTATACTATATATTATTCGTTATAATTTTGTATATTTGTTGTAGAACTTATATAAGTTCAATTAATCAATATAACATGCACATCATACAAAATTATATTCACAATCTAATGGAAAATTTACCAAAGAAAAGCGAGCCTGAAAATATAAATCTCATTCTAGACGGCGGAATATTTAATGGAAGTTATTTAATAGGCGCTCTCTATTTTCTCAAAGAAATGGAAAAACAAAAATACGTCGCTATACATAAAATATCATGCTGTAGCATCAGTTCCGTGTGCGCACTTCTATATCAAATAGACGCATTGGATTTGATGACCGAGTTATATGATATAATTCTAAAACAATTTAAAGAACATTGCAACTTGGATGCGTTTGAAAAATGTTTTGATAAGATTCGCCCGCGGATTGAAAACCCTGCGGAACTTTTACAAAAACTCAACAATCGGTTTTATATCACATATTATAATATTGCAAAGGGGAAAAAAATAGTCAAGTGCAAATATCGTAATATAGATCAACTATTTGAAACAATTTACAAGTCTTGTTTTGTGCCATTTGTTGCAAATGGTAATATTGTGTATAAAAATCGGTTTTGTGATGGAATAAATCCGCACATTTTGCCAGAGGAACCTACGAGGAAAATATTGTATTTAGATTTATTCGGGTCAGATAAAATTAATTATTTGCTATCTGTGAAAAATGAAAAAACCAATTTTCACCGCATATTAGCGGGCCTTCTTGATATACATTTGTTTTATATTAAACAAAATGGGACCCAAATGTGCAGCTATACAAATCAATGGTCAATGGTGCAATTGTTTCGCAATAGAGTTTTAAAAGTATGCATAGAAAAAGTAATTTTTTATGTGGTATATTTTACGTATTATTTAAAAAATTACATTCCAAGCGATTTTTGTGAGCATATTATTTTTAAAATAATATCAAAAATAATAAAAGACCTGTATGTTGTCTTGATTGAAAATTATTGCTTCTAATAAATGTGGAGTTATGAATTATGGAGTTATGGTTTTTGTGGATTAATAGTGGTAAATTTTCTCACATCATAATTTTGATCTGTAATTATGGGTACTGAACCTTCAACATTTATTCTTTGTTGCAATCCTCCCCCAACAACTCCTTTTCTGCCATATAACATTGACATTGGAATTAAATTAGTTATAAATTCATTCAAATCTGCTTCGGCAAGTTTTACAGTTTGTTCCGACCCATTAGCATCTACATATTTTATACCTTCCGAACCATATATTTCTTTTAAATCAGATAAACTAAGTGTATTCCCAGTTGCATCTTTTAGACCTTTTATCCCGAATTCCTCAAAATAATTAAATTCAACTCCAACAAGCGATATATATTGTTTAACAAACTCGGGGGAAGTATTTGTTAAAACCGGTAAAAAAATACTAACACTTGATTTTTCGTTTGCTTTTATTAATTGCGGTGTTATAATATTGCTTATTTTTGTAGTTTCATCGTTAGAATCCAATAAACTTTTTGCGTATTTTTCTTTATCAAAACCTTCAAACATTCCTGCAAAATATGCTATATCAATTTTTAATAACCATATACATTTTTTTACACCATTTTCATCGGCTACCTCAATTTTTTCATAGTTTTCACTTAGTAGTTTGTTTAATTTTCCAGCTAATTTTGAGTTGTCTCTATTTGCAGTAAGATATTTTGAATTAACTATACCGGTTCTAGTCTTATAGTCATTCCGAAATTGTTGAATAAGTTGTTCGTTGGGGTTATTTAGATTACAATTTATATCTATTAATATTGGCGGAGACCCTTTATTGGTAGATGCCTTATAATTACTTATTAAAGTTGCATCATTATTCTCAAGCATTATGGCTTGCTTCTCAACCAATGATTGTGGTCTTGTGTATTTTGAGGGCTCACCCAATAAACCATTTTTATATACATCCGAATTAATTGTTATGCGCGATAATGCATCTTTATTTTCACTAGACAAATTTTTATCTTGTTTAATATTTCCCAATAAACCGGAATATTCATAAGGAACCATTCCCGCAGCGTAATATAGTTTATTCTCATCGCTTACAGGTTTTAAGGACAATCTTCCATCTGTTGTTGGTATTATAGCTCGTCCATATAAATTGCGGAGCCCGTCATAAAGAAATTCTTTTTGGGCATATTCTGCAAATTCGGTAGTTTCACTAACATAATCTTTTTTAACGATTAAATCGTCTGCAACGGTTGGTGTTACTAATAAAGGAACACCTTTTCTATCTTTATCTCCTTTATCTATTTGTGGGATATTATTCGGCGTTAAATAATATGGTTTAACTATTGGTCCTTTTTGTTGCGATAGCAATGTAGAATATAATGCCTCGCGAAACTTTTCATCTGATTTAAACAAACCAGTTAAACTCGTTTTTAATAATTCATAACTTGGGTCTGATTTACTAATCGGAAGAATTTTTTCAACATCGGCATCTGTTAAAGAATTAAAAAACCCACCATTTTTTATAGTATATAATACAGTCATAATGTCTATTGTTCCGTCTGCATAATCATCTGAATTGTTGTAAATAAATTTAAGATATATGTAAATAAGATAACCGTAATCTACACTTCCTGATTTATCCTTGAAGACATCTGGATTTTTTAACACATTTACTATATAATTTTCACTAGCTTTTGCATCTGAAAATAATTCAGAATCATCTGGTATATAAGGTATCCATTGCGGATCAACTTGTATATTTGGAGGTAATATATTGTCAGCAGTGATTGTTTGTGTTAATTTTTTAAATTCGGAAATTTTTGACTTGTCTTTTATTTTTTCATCCTTTTCCATATCATCCAATAACTTGCCGATGATTGATTTTATATTTTCAATTTCACTAGATATATCAGGTCCAACGGCTCCAGAAGCTTCACTTTTATTTTTTTTATCAAATATATCCACATATAGTTTGTCAAGCTCATTTAATTTGTCTTCATATTCTGCATTTTGTAATGGAGATGTTGTTAATGTAATATACGTCTGTATTGAAATAAATGGAACAGTTTTTTCCAAGGTTTCGGTATTTTTAGAATTTTTTGCATTTTTACTATTTATTTTAATTTGTCTAATTAACAATTCTTCATCCAACTTTTTATAATCTGCATCTTCAGCAATATTAATGCGCAAATCGTTATAAATCTCTTGTAAAATTTTAAATACTTTGTCAGGCACAAATTTAATATCGTCTTCTCCCACTGTTTGGTCGGGGTTTAATAATTTTTTAATTTTTTGAAATTGTAATTGCGAATCGGCGGACTCTTTTTCACCAGATATTTTACCCATCAAATTACTTATAATGTCATCTATTATTTCAATCTGATTACTCGTTTTTTCTTTCGCAAGACTATACTTAAATTTTTTCTCATATTCTTCTTGGACTTCATCATATTCTGAGGAAGTATCAACAATGCATTCATATTTATAAATTACTTTTCCACTACTATCTGTAGAAACTGGAACCTGTGCAAGGTGCTTATCTTTATCACACACATCAATCAACATCTGAGTCATGAGTGTAGCAATACCAATGGCAGTTTTTTTATTGGAATTGTTTATCATAAGGCCTTTTATGTTTTCTAAGCGATATTTTATATCAACATTTTCTTCACTGTTAATTTTCTCTTGTAAAAATTGGTTCATCATGGTCTGTTCAATTTCCGGAACCTTTGCCTGTTTATAATGCAACAACATTTGGGTTAATCCTTTAAAATACCGTTTTATATAATCTTCCTGGGTTGTTTTTTTATCAGCGGGATCAATATTTGCGTTGAGTGCAATTTCAGATATTTTAAATTTATCAAAAGATTTAACAGATCGTATATTTGTTATCAAACTATTCACTAGATTACCGAATGCATTACCATTTTGAATGCCATATTGGGCATAAAATTTTACTGAATCACAAAATATAGTTGGGTCCGAACCAAATATTGATGCATTTTCTTTTGGAATTACTATATTTGGGGCTCCATTTTTATACAACATTTCACATATAGCCTTTCTTATAAATTCTTTTGCATGTTTGTCTGGATTATCAACTGATTCATTAATGGAACAATTACTCGTTATACATTGGTTTTTAAATTCATCTTCGGCGTCAAATTTAAACGGCGGAATTTGTTTTCCTCCATTTGACTGCAAATAATGGTAAAAATTACTCCAAAATGCATTAAATACTTGCGAAAATACCCCGGTAATTTCCATTTTGATAACTTCTTTTAATTTTGCATCATCTATTTCGCCCGTTTTTTTGTCTGTTGATTTCTCTAATAAACTATCAATTGATTTGTTTATTTCATCGCGAGCCACATTTATATTTACTTGGGTGTCTTGGTTATTTTTATTTTCCGGATCTACTGAAGAATTTCCAAATATTTGGGTAAGAAGATAATTTCTTACTTTTTTCTTTGGCAGTATAAATTTAAATAATGGAACTAGTATTTCATTTGACAATTTATCATAAAATAAAGCATATAGTAGCTTTAATGGCAATTTTAACCACCAAGTAATACTCCATAGTTGATTATAAGTAGGCGGAGGAGAATCCAAAATTTTACAAAAAAACATATTATAAATGACATCCGCTTTTAATGGGTTCATTATAGCCGAAATAGCAGCCTCAACAATATCATATTTATTATAAACACTGCAATCACCGTTAAAATCAATCTCCCCCAGTTTTTTTATTTTTTCTTGCTGGGGTTCTGATAAGCCCAGAAGCAATTCTGCAAATACTTCTGCTATAAACATTGGGTCATTCTCATAGTTGTCTGAATTTGGATCTTTTAACCCAGTATTTATAAACATGAAAAAGTTATTTTGGGTAGGATCTCTATAATAATCTGGGCGATTGCCTTGTGCATCTCGTCCAAAACTACCTAATATTGCACGCGTTGAAGTATCTACTATTTCATCAATACTATTCTTACGAGCATAAATTCTTAATGCTTCTCCGCAGGCCAATTTAGTAGCTGCAGCAAATCCTTTGTCGTATTTTTCTTTCACCTTTTTTGATATAAAAATATAACTTAATTTTATAACATTTGCACCAAGATATTTATTGTCTTGTATGCCTTCTATTGCGACCGAACTAAAATATAAAAACCACATCGGCAAGCACGCAGCAACTGACTGTAACAATGTTTTGATATATGGCATATTAATTAATTTATAAAATTTTGCAACCGCATAAGACGTTTTAGTTAAAAATGCACTTAGTGGGGGTGCTGGTACCGCTGTTATTAATGCAGCCCCTCGCAAAGACCAAAGAGTTGCATTTGTTACTAAAAGTGTGCCATTATAAACTACTAAAAATACCTGACCAATTTTTTCTAATATTTCTAAGAATAAAGCACTGCCGCTTGTCACAGCTATTCCAAAAAGACTTTTCTTTTGGCATTTTCCTATAATGTCCGTTTTGTCAATTCCTTTAGCTTTTCCAATTCCGTTTATCATAACTTCATTGTTCTGCATATACCACATCTCAGCATGTTCCTTGCACCACGCAAAATTATCTTTAAATGGAGATTTATCTGTGTCATCTTTTTCAAGTTCAGACAATGAACCAAAATTTTTACCAGTTGTTTTCAATTTTGCTCCCGTTAAATTTCTAAGCATTGATGCCATATTACTTATCCACCCACCATCATCTCCGCCAAACAATAACCCCATCATATATTGCAATGATGATTCTTCTTTCGTTTTTTGTTCTTGTTGTTGTTGTTCTTTTTCATCCGTTTTCTGTTGTTGTTCTAGTTGTTCTTTTTCTGCTCTTTTTGCAGCTTCACCTAATTTTTGACCGCGTTGTCCGGATTCAGTAGTTTGTTCAGATTTCTGTTGTTGTCCAGTTGTCTGTCCAAGAGGTTTCTGTCCAAGAGGTTTCTGTCCAAGAGGTTTCTGTTCAGGTTTTTGTCCAATCTCGGGTTTTTGTTCAGGTATTAACTTATCAGACGTTGTTGGCTGTCCTTTGTCTGTGGGTTGATTTCCTAATAAATAATTTACACCTGGCATTGTTTGGGCTTTCCTGTTTTCGTCTCTAATTTTTGCCTCTGTAATTATATCATTTAAATCCTTTCCAAACTCATCTATTCTCGTTTTTATGTCTCCTTCATAACGATTTACGTTACGATTGCCCAGTTGATAAAAGTTGTATGCACGTTTTCTTTTAATGCGTTCATATATTTCATATTTTAAATTAATATACTGTTTCATATTTGTTATATCATAATCAACGCAATTTATAGTCGCGGGTGAACCTTCAAAATAACTTAAACGTTGAGTTAAAATGATTTTTTGGTATAAAATATTATTGAAACTATTTTGCAATATATCTAGGGTTTGATCTTTTTTATAAAACTTTGAATTTGCATTTTTAATTGCTTCATCAACATTAAAACTAACTAAACCAACATTTGCATTGGGGTTAAAATTAAAATTTTTATATAATTCAAGTATTTCATCTTTATTTTTTGAATTGCATGCAGCATCAATCCGCGTTAATTCAGATTGTTTTTCTCGTTCTAATAAACCAACATTTAGTATGTCCTGTTTTGGAAAATCAAAATATTTATACACAGCATCTTTAAAACTGTCATCCATTAGCATATTTCTCTGAATTTTTTTTAATAGTTCGCCAAAACTGCGCAGTAATGTTTTTTTTTCTAATTCTTCACTTTTTTTTGTCAAGTCGTTTGTTTTTCTTGTTAATTCATTTGTAACCGTTTGCAACTGATTTATAATGGGCCCAAGAGTTTCTGGAGTAATATTAGTAGCATCCTCGTATGATGTTAGTCCTTTCACATATTTAACGTTTTCATATGCTTCTATCATTTGTTCATCTAACTTTTTCCCTGTTTCATTTAATTTTTCTACATCTGCCTTTAATTCTTCAATCTCTTTCTCCAAATTAAATTGATCGGGTGCCACATCTTCATCAATTGTTGCAATAATAAGCGATATCATTTCATCGTGCATTGTATCTATTATTTCTTCATTTGATTTAATAAATCCATATATTATTGCGTCTGTATTATCTACTTCAGCGGATGAAACTGGTAGAGATGGTTGCAGTGGTTCATATGTTTTCTGTTTTCTGATTGCTTCTTGTTCTTTTTCTCGTTCTTCCATTTCTTTTTGCGCATTCGTGAAATTATCAGTTAGTTCATAATGATGTGCATGCAAATATTGAATTATGTCTGGACGCATTAAAAGTTGAGTTATTATTTCTTTTTTTATTTCAGGCGTTTGTGTTGAAAAATCTAATGCAGTCGTTTTGTCACATGATACATCTGTTTCATTTGTATTAATATTATAACCATATGTGTCCATAAGAGTTAATTTTTTATCCGAAGAATAACACATTTTTGAGAATTTTAATACATTTTGAAATAATTTAAATATAATATCTTCATTGCCGCTGGGCAATTGAAGTTTCATGCTTGTATTTGTCAAAAATTCATAACACTTTACTGCGAAACTACTGTAATCAAAATTAAGAAAATTTAATGGTAATACCTTATCAAAGTTTGAAAAATCGTCTTTTATATCATTTGAAAATTTTAAAATATGTTTAATAACCTTTATAAATTCTGTATTATACACGATATTCATATCTCCTAATTTATTTAATATATAAGAATCTTCTGTGCCATAACCCTCTGCATCAGATAACAACACATTTGGTGCTTGTGATTCTGGAACAGTCAAAAAATATTCCATTATTGTTGAAATAGTAAAAAGGTCTTGCACAGAAACATTTTCATCAAATCTAAACCCATAGCTATTGGGCAAGGCTAAAGTAATGTAAGTATTTGACGGAATCATTTTTCTCTGATTTATTTTAGTTAGTTTTTCGGCAATAAACCCGTCTGCATTGCCTGCCAAAAATCCTTCTATTAACTGAATCTCACCCGAGTTTGCCATTTTCAAATCTGGATAAATGTCGTATGGAACTTCTATTGCTGGTGGTAGAGCTGGAGAACCAGAACCAAACCAATAATCGTATGTAAGCTTTTTAGGCACCCACTTAAATTCTAACAATCCTGGGCTTAAATCTACATATCCACTTTTTTCCATTTTTTTATCTTCGTATATTTTCAACACTTTCCCCAAAATACCCAATTCAATTATTTGAGCATTTGTTAATTTCTTTTTAGGTAAAACAGGAACAACTTCGGCAGGAACAACTTCGGGTTCTTTTGTTTCTTTTGTTTCTTCTATTTCTCCTTTTGTTTCTTCTATTTCTTCTATTTCTCCTTTTGTTTCTTCTTCTGCCGTTAATTTTGGTATAAAGTTTTCGGGCAAATCATGAACAATTCTATACGATGAATAGTATAACTCTTTCAAATAGACATCAAATGATGCATATTTTTTGGGATCAGCTTTCTGTTTTTTTTCAAAATCTTGCAAATAATATGCATAAAATATATCATATATATTTCTATCAGGGTTATTTGGGTCTGTTATTGTAATTATATTGTCACTACCAGGTGCATTATTACTAATAAAATATGTTAATAAATCTGATGGATTAAATAATGTAAAATCAGTATCCGGTTGTTGTCCCTCTTCCGCCGGTTCCACCTTTTCAACATCTAAAATTACTGCTTCACTTTCGGTTTGTCCAGTTTCATCTTTAAATTCAACCATATTACCTTTTAAATTTTGTTCATTTTGACGCCCATATAATTCATAATATCCGTCTGCGGTCAAATAAGGAATTACTGTTTTTAATAAAATTTTATTTATGTCAGAAAATTCTTTTAATTCTGTGATAACCTTTGCGCCATCCCATTTCGTAAGAGCTCTAAATATATTTGAAACTTTGTTATTTAAAAATGTGTTGAATTTTTTTAATTTATCTGGATTATCTAATATTGAAAAAATATCTATTTTAAATGCATCCATAGTAGGATTTACTATTTGACTTACACCGACATTTAACAATGGCACAGCTGCAATAAAATACATGATTTTTACCGAAATATTAACTGCTTTCATGATCCAAAGATCATTTATATTTTTAAAATATTTGGTTAGTGATATTCCTATTTCGCTATCGTAAAACAGATTCTGAACATCTGTATGAAATTGTTGGATATCATTTACAATGTCCGCAATCAATGTCCTCTTATAATTTTCCAATCTTTGCTGAAGCGCTTCACTAGTTCCATAATACATTTTTATGTAAAATGATAACAGTTCAATTATTGTTCCTTTTGATAATAATGACTTTGCCCAAGAAAATGGAAATAAATCTCGCAAATTTACAACATCATACCCTTTTAAAACGTAACCATTTACAACAGATACTGCAACACCAAATGACATATTATGCATATTTTGAATTAAAAAATTTACCAAAACCCAGCCATTACAGTAAAGAGTAATATTCTTGGCGAACATTTGGGGGTTTTTTATAAATTTTTTAAACTTCTTTTTAAAATCAACTATATAACGCGAAGCCGTTAGTCTATAATTATTTGGTTCGTCTGGCTTAGGGTCCAGCAGTTCTACAATTTCTTCGTTTGAGTATGCTTCTTTCTTATATTTTGATATTTTTATTACTTCTTGTTCTATTGATAATATTTGTTCCTTTTCTGTTTTTTGTTTAGTTTTTTTATTAGCATCTGCTTCCTTTTTTAAACCGGCAAAATATGCATTTGGGCCAGATGTTATTGCAAATTTATATAATCCATCAATTGTCATTGTGAAAAAATCTGGAACATATTTTGATATTGCTGGCACTGGATTATATTCACTTTCCCACATTTTTTGCAATGGATTATATTCATTTGACCATATATTTCCAACAAAACTTGTAAATGCATTATTGCTTATATTATTTCCCGGAATATTGAGCCATTGTAAAAATTTACTAGCACCTTCAACAGTTGATGTGCTGAAATATCGCGTTATTTCGTGAAATGTTCTTGAATTTGTTCCATATTTAAATGCGGCCTCAAATACAATCATTTTATTAATGTCTTCATATTTTGAAAGCAGTGCAGATGTTGTGTTGATGTAAGAAAACATATTTGAAGCCAATTTTAATGAAGATAATATAAACTGACCGTTTGGTGTGTTTGCAAATGAAGTTACTATTGCCAACCACGACATATTTGTCATGTCTATATTTGTTGGATTTGGATTAAATATGTCTTTCCTTTTAATGCAATCATAAATATACTTGAAAAAAACGTAAAATTTATTTTCTTCCAATGATGCATCAATTTTTCCTTCAAATATATTAGTAATTATTGTTTTTATTGCGTCTGGGTCCATATTTACACCCGGGGTTTTAGAATAAATAACCATGTCATTATACAACTTTGTTAAATTTCCTACGTCGGTTATATCAAAAAATCCCGCTGTATAAAATAAATCTAGAAATCCATGAAAATATATATTTACACCACCAATATAGGAAAACACCTTTTGACCAAATGATATCCACGTTGCTGGTCCAATTGATAGTGCCGTTGTTGCTATTTCTGTTGCTACCCCTACTCCTGTTGCTCCTACTCCTACTCCTGCTGCCGTTGTTGCTGCCGTTGTTGCTGCCGTTGTTGCTGCCGTTGTTGCTGCCGTTGTTGCTGTTGCAGTCGCAGTTGTTCCCAAATAAGCAGTAATTGTTGGTAACATGGCTATCCACGTTGCCGGGTTTGTAATTGATGCAACAACTAATAAGTTAAATCCCACTCCCACTAATACTGGTGTCAAATAAACCACCACTGGACTAGTAACTATCGTGTATAACATATTCAAATATGTGCCTTTTTCCTTCTCCATTTGCATTTTGATATATTTTTCCTTGTATATTTCAATATTTTTGTGTAACACCATAAAATGACTATTCATTTGTTGTTGAGCTTTATATGGATTGTATTCTTTTGGCTCTCTAATATTTCTTATAATGTCTTTTTGCAATTGTGACATATTTGGTTTTCTATCATCTGCTCCGGCCCCTGTAGCGGCAAGTCCTACCGGTAATTTACTATTTAATAGTATAATTTTATTATCTTCCAATACATCTTGCATTGTTATTGTTTTTTCATATTTGATGACTTTTGTATCATATATTTCCTTTTGTGTATTGTATTTTTCCACAATTTTTTCAGAATCTTTATAGATGTTTGTAAGCTTTTCTTTATAAGTATTGTAATTGTTGAAATTGTATTTGCTTATACCTCTTACACCGCTATCTGCATATATTTCTGGGGCAGCTTGGCTTGGTTTTTGAAATGCTGACATAATATATTAATATACAATTATATATTTTTATTTTAATATACTGGTTCGCTTAAAATATATAATAATACACATTTTAGAACTATTAAGATAAATAAAAAATATATTAATATATTATATTATAAATGTCACAGGTAGCAACAATCCAAAAACAAAAAACTGAAACTAACTTGACTTGTAATAGTGAAAAATTTATTGAAATCAACAACTATGCAAAATCTAATCCAGAAATTAAAGATGAAGTTATTGAAGCAAATGTATTATACAACAATGGTAAATTCTATTATTCAAGCGGTGAAAGTGTTGGCGCGCTTATTAGTTATTCTTGCGCCACCGTTTTATTAAACTCCATTTTAAGAAAAATACCCCAAAACCAACAAAATGTTAGAAAAAGTATTCAAACCCTCATGGATTCATTATTGCAAGTCGTTCAAAGCTTGCAACAAAAAGTGGGTTCAAGTAAATCAAGCGATAAAGGCGATGACAATGATAAAGATTGGGCAAAAATTTGCACTAAAATTAAACCGTTGGTTTTTAAGAAAGGTGGAAGCGATTGCATATTTTATGATGATGTCGCCGGTTTGAAAAAAGAAAAAAATATTATTGATTCGTCTCTCGTTTTCCCTCTTATTTATCCAAATTTGTATCCAAAAACATCAAAAGGTATTTTAATTTATGGCCCACCAGGAACAGGCAAAACTTATTTAGTCAAAGCGGCCGTTAATGAGCTACAAAAAAAGGATGACAGTGTTGGAGTGTTGTTTTTTGCCCCATCACCGGGTGACTTAAAGGGAAAATATGTGGGTGAAACCGAAAAACGTATTGAGGAAGCATTTAAATGCGCAAGCGATGCTGCATGCACATATCAAGCAGATTGTCCTGGTAAGAAAAAATATATTTCAATCGTGTTTATGGATGAAATGGATGCCATTGCGCCAGATAGAGATAAAGATACTACTGGTCTTGCCGTAAATTCTGTGAATACATTGCTACAAATGATGGATGGAATTAAATCATTTCCTAATGTTGCCGTTGTTGCCGCAACCAACTATCCATGGAATTTAGATGCGGCCATTCTTAGACGTTTTGATACGCAATTGCTTATTAATATCCCAACTGAATATGACCTGAAAGAACTATTAAATATTGAAGTAAATAGATTCATAGATTTAGAAACAGATAGATCTAACTTTAACTTCTGTGGTTCTATGGGGAAAAAAAGTGATGACTCAACTGAATTATCATGCGAGTTAGAATGCGTTAGAAATCCTATTGTTGAAAGATATAGAAACTATCCATATTCGGAATATGATGTGGAATATTTTGCAAATAATAAAGCAGGTGGCTTGGTTGATGGTATTATATACAAACTTGCCGAAGCAAAGTTTTCTAACTCTGATTTAAGTCGTTTAATAAAGTCCGCATCAACAAATGCTGGAGAAATGGCTGTTAATCAAAGCTTATTTTATTCTCCAAAACTTGTAGGTGATTTTGATCATGATAGATATATTTCTTCTTTGACTGGTTTGAAAATTTCTATAGATGGACCGATTGATCCAACAACTGGGAAATCAAAAAAAATACTAAATGTTGGTAAAATAATGCAGTTATCTATTGATATATTAAAAGCATTTGTATCTGGTCAAAACCCTGCAAATGTAATCCAGTTAAAACCTCCAGACTTTGTTAGAATTCAATATAAAGGATATTATTATTACAATACGAAATGTTTATTATATAAAAATAATGACTCTTTGATACAACATTACACTATTAAAGATATATATATTAAAGGTCACCCTTCTACAGACGGGTTTAACTTTGACACATGGTCTACAAATACCACCGGACCTGATAATTATTTTAAAAATATAATGGGAACTACACAAGCCAAATTACAGACTGAAACCAGTGCATATAAATTTGAAGAAATAGAAATGATTATTGCGTTTGATTTTACATTTAAACAAAATAACAACTATTCAAATAAGAAAACGTTATTACCTGTATATAGAGATTTAATCAACTATGTATTTCAACCTGTTTATGATCAATTTGGAGAAATTAAAACAAATCTTGAAAACGCAGAAAAAATTGGTGCCAGTGTAACCAGTCCAACGGGGGAAGCCTCTCAAGTTGAAAAACAATATACTAGCAACGTTGATAATTCAGCTCAAGTTGCATCACGTGTTGCAGCGGTCAAACAACAATTAAGCGAACCACCCATCGCTTTAAAGCGCAGCACGTCTGTTGTATCACCTCCTTCGTCACCTTCTTCATCCCCACCGCGGTTACAGCGAAGAAAATCACTTGGTGACGAGCCTGACATGCGTGGTGGCGCGCGTTTTAATTTTAATCCAGCCGAGATCCAACAAATAAAAACGGATGAAATTTTAAAAACAACAAAAGATAATCATATTATATTATCTGAGAGTGCAACAAAAATAATTACTGACCCAACATTTGCAGATAATTGGAACACAAAATTAAATAATAAATTTCAATCTGTTAATGACCATAATCTTGATTTCTACAATTTTTTATTGTTATACAATCTTGTGTCAAAGTTTAATCCTAGTGCAGGCCCAGAAGATGTAGAAAGTGCAGTTTATGCTACTTATAGTAGTTCAACGGATTCCCAAAAACCAGCCGAATATGATAAATATGTTAAACTTAGGACAATTCAATTAGAGAGAGAAAGAGATAAGGCTAATGCCGGAAAAAATATAAAACTAACAACATTAACATCATATTTAGAAATAATTGCACACGATAAAATAACATTGGCTGAAAATCCTGAAAATAAAGATATTGGGTTTAAAAATTATAGTCTTATTAACGGCACAACAGTTACAATGTTTTATTTTAAAAACGAAGGAGAAGATTATGGTGTATTTAGAATAACAGTAAAGCAATACAAGAGTTTCATAAATAATGCAGATATTTATAACAGTATTCTACTAATATCATCAGAATTTGATTCATATTTTATAGATATTCCCGAAGATTTGTTTGAGATTCTTTTTAAAGATGTATTTTCAGATATTAAAATAACTACTACAGACCCAGACGAATTAAACAAAATTTGGACTCCAAATTCATTAGATAAACGATTAATGCAATTATACATAAATGATGCGATACAAATGTATAATTTAGCATTAGATATATATAATACTACTACAAAACGTGAAATTGAGGGACTTGAATTTGTTCGCATTGAAGCGGAATTGTATAAAATTGAAGGTTACTTGTATGGATATTTATTGTCGCTACTTAAAACAGCGGACACGACTGCATTAACTAATTTATCATTTCAATTAATGCATGATAATTATAATATCAGGGATAAAAGTAAGATGACATTTTTAGGTGTGGATATTCCTGCAGATCTTTCTGCAAAAACATTGAATGTAGATCAACCACTTTCTGAAACCGATTTTAAAACTCTTGGTGCTGAAGGAGTTGAGAAGGAAAGGTTGGCTGAACAAGCGAAAGCGACCGCGGCGGCAGCAACTGCAGCAGCAGCAACAGCCGCATCTACATTATCACAGGCGCAAGTTGCTGCACAAGTTCCAAATTTACAAGCAATTGTCGCGCAGGAAATTGAAGATAAAAAAGGTTGGATGGCATGGTATAAAAGAGTTTCGGTTGCACTTAGCGAAGCAATGGATGAAATAGGGCCTATAGCTGGCGGGAGCGCAAAAACATTTAAGAATAGAAAACAACATACTCATTTGTCATCATCTTTTAGAAAAAATAAAAGGCATTCTAAATCCAAATCTTTCAAAAGTAAAAAACATATTCACAGAAAAAGAACAAGTTCTTTGCGCAAAAAATATATATCCGTTGGTGGTCAAGCCATGACACCAGAATTAGAGGCGTTTGTTAAATGGTGTGTTACTAATAAAGAAAAAACTGATATTACAGATTTAGCTGCTATAGAACTCGGCCCAATTGCAAACAAGAGTGTTTTTGTCAAAACTACGTTTAAATTTGGTGACTTGGTAAAACAACGCAAAGCCGGCGTTTTTAACGATATTTGTGCGGTATCTAGCGGCGCCATTTCATCAATAAAAGACTGGTGGAAAACTATAGGAACCAATAAAGCTGCTCCTCAAGATACAGACGTAGATAAGACAAAATATCTAGAAGTTTTGCAAGAAATAAAAACAAAAAATCAACTTCTACCTATATGTTTTAATAATATTGAAGCAATTGGAACATTGACAAATACTGCTAATGCCAAAATAACTGATGATAGTGCATTATTTAAAACAGCGGATGATATACAATTGCAATGGAAAACGCTTGAAGGTTCTGTGTGGATGACAACTCTGTTAAATATAGCATCTTTGGCTGCAGGAGTTCGCACAAAAAAAGGGACAGCTTTTCTTAATAATTGGACTGCATCGGCATTTACGGTTATAGTTTCCGGTCTTGCTATTGGTACTGGCGTTGCTGTAATTCCCGCTGCTTCTGCACTTACATTAATCCTTACGACAAATATAATAAATGCTATAACTCAAAATAAAGAAATGAAACCAGAAGATATTATAAATGATGTTGCGGTGCAAGCAATATTCAATTTATTAACAGAAATTCGCTATCTTGAATGTGAAAGTTTTACAGGGACAAATGCAAATTCAGTATTTATGAAAGAATTAGCCGCAATTTCTAAACAAATTTATACGGTTTTTAGTAGTCAATCTAAAAGTTTGAATTTGCCAGAACCTACGGCACCCCTCGCCGCAGCACCCCCAGCGGTAAATCTTTTACCAGTAGTCAAATATAAAGCAACAGGGGTAATTAGTAAAGATGTAAAAAATAAACTTGTAAATTTAAATATCCCAATGCAGTCGTTTTACAGTGCAATGAATATTGTTAAATCAACATATAACAAAGATACCGGCCCATTATTAACGCAATATTTTGAAAATAGAGATTTGTTTATGGAAAATTATAAAAAGAGAGAACAGCAACAAGCAAAACCCAAATAAACGATAAAATAAATAGTAAGCAAGAAATAGTATGCAACGGAATAATATTTTAAAAATAAAATATTATTAACATACATATAATAATGTCCCTATCCGATATAACGAAAGAGTTACTTAAAATATACAATAAAAAGTTTGATGAAAATGATAGAGAAGAGCAAAATTTAGAAAAACAATTAGAAACTGACGAAAAGCTTATAGCTGAAAAATATAATGCATTATTGTTATGTTGTGATACAACTTATAAACCCCCAATTAATTATGATAGCGACGATGACATTGACCCAGTTAAAATGTATGAACGTTCATCCAAACCAAAGTTAGATGATAAAAATAAGGATCTATGCAATTTTATATGCAAAGTAAATTATATAGAAGATAAAACATTTGTGAATAAAATGATGATATATAGAGTAGCGGAGATTGAGAAACAGTTGATGTTTATAAAATATAACATTGAAGTATATAAATATATTCTTACCGGAATATTAAATTTACAATATAAAAAGGCAGCTGGCATTAAAACGTCTAGTGACATAGACGCCGATATAGCAGATTTAATATCACAAAAATTAAAAGTAAAAGACTATTTAGAAAAATATGTTATAGAAAGTGAGAAATATATATTAAACACCAGTATATGCAAGTTTTTATTTTTACAAGATCGCTATAAAAAATTAGTCAATTCAGAGGATACACCAATATTATAAAATATAAATAATATATAATATAATGATTTCAGATAAATTTTTGCATTTAGATAGCCCTTTAAATTCAAAATTAAATATCAGTGATGTGATACTTAAAAAGAAAAAATATAGCTCCCAAAAAATTGTGGATGATATTACAAGTAGAAATATTGATATTGATGCTGGGGTTAATGATGCAAACTCGGATTTGACATTTAATTTTATAACGGATGATTTTAATGAAAATATACTAGATATAAAAGAAGAAACAAATGATATATTTATTAAATTGTTATTATGCTGCACAAACTATTCAAGCTCTGCCGAAGATGAAGATATAGACATATTGATAAAAAATATTCAAACTGAAATACGCAATTTTGATAGTGAAATTCAAGAAATTCGGTCAAAAAAAAATGTTCATTTGTCAAATATTCCAGCGGGCTATAAATTTGACGATGATGATGCAAAAACAATTGAAGATATTAACAGTTTTTTAGATAAATACAAAGGATATAATACCACATTTTAATTAGAAGAACAATCCGCCGCGGCCGCGTTTTTGTGTTTTGGATTTTCCATTGTATTTATTTATAAGTTTTTCGCGTTTTGTTAGTTGTTTTTTTGTTGCAGATTTTGGCTTCTTATCTTTCTTTTCCTCTTTCTTACTTTTCTTTTCGCCTTTTTCGTCTTTTTCATCAGCTGGTCTATATCGCAAAAACCATTCTTCGTATTCTGCGTCTTGTTTATTTTTCAATGATTTTAATTCTTTAAACTTTTCAGCTTTTTCTGCCCTCATTTCCTCCACAGTTTCTTGATGGCCATAACAATTTATACTGAATCTTCGCAAAAGACCTTTTTGTTCCAATCTATTGTGTTGCTGGACTTGAAAAAGAAATTGTGCCATGCAAACAATGCGCTCTGTGTCGTAATAAGTGCGAGCTGAATATAAAAATGCCAAGTAAAAACTCAACATGGTATCAATCGTCGCCACTTTCACTTGCTGTTTATCAATCGTAATTGTATTGTAACTATGACATGCTATTGGATGATAAATAAACGCTACAGTATCACCGCCAATTTGTATCTGATAATGCGGTGCAATAATTTCGCCAATGGATTTTTGTTTAACAATTTTAATTTTTTTGAAACCTTCGTCTTGCAAACGCTCTTTTAGAATTTCAGCAGTTTTTACAGGATCCTCTGACAATACATCAAAATCTGGAACTTTTGCCAACTTTTTCTGCAAATGTTTTGGCATATAATGCGCATAAAGAGAAATCGCATAACCTCCGAAAAAAACAACCCCTTGATTTATAAATGTATCTCGCACTACGTGAAATATCTTATCTTCATCATTTTTATTTTCCATATCTCTCTGAAAATCAATGTCTTTGCAACGACTTGATCTTAAAGGATAGTTATTGTTGAGTAGGGTCAATCGTTTCAGCACCTTTTCCCATCTGCTAACATCACCTGCTGGTCTAGACAATTCCAGATACATTGACATGCGTAAATAATTTGGAGGTGCATATAAAATCCCCGCTATGCGTATCGCCTCGGATTTTAATGACTTGTAAATATCTTTGTGCAGAAATGTAATATCCGCAACTGGAATAAAATTCACAAATACCTTAAAGGTGCCGTGATGTTGTCCGGATTTTGCTTCTACTTCAATAAAACCTTCTTTAACATAGTCGTCTGTGAGTTCCTTACTATCTTGCAATGCATTGGGGGAGAAAAAATCATAATCTGGTATTTCAACTTCTGTGTTATAAAACTGATCCTGTTTGGGTAATATATTATTAATTGCTGTTCCTCCATAGCAAATTAATTTCTTGCGTTTAAGAAAATTTTCAACAATGTTAATTATTTTTTTGACCTCTGACGAATTTGCCGCAGCTCTTCCGGTTCTTTCCTCGGCCTTGTCTATAGCTGTTCTTAATATCGCTAATTCACATTCCTGGAAGCTCATTGATTTATCGCATATCTTTTTCATTTAATAGCTACTATATTATTAAAAGAAAAAAAGAAAAATTTATTATAAAATATAGTAAAGCGTAGATAGTCAAGTGTAATTTATAAATCCGGAAAATAAATATAATCAGCCGCGTCCTCCCCGCGTGGCGACTCTTTGTCAAGTTGAGCCTGCCACTCTCCTATTTGTCTGTGCAAACTATGCCCTTCCGCTGGAGTTAGCGCAAACGGTATCCACAGTCTTTCTACAACAAGAAGATCCCAATTGGAATCACACCTAACAATTTCCCAATAGTAACCCTCATTGTCGGATTCCTGGTCTTTCCCAAACTGCTCTTTTGACCGAGTTAAAACCCAATCCTGTTTATACTTGCGTTCGTGCAAGTCGTAAGTTTTTACTATGGTCTTTCCGTCACGAAAGAGCAAAATGTAAGCCTTTTCATAGAATGGTGTTTCAAACAGGATATGATTAGTTTTTACAAGGTCATCTATATCACGTTGTATTTTCTCTACTTTTTTGTTCAACTTGGATAGAAGGAAACGCCTGCAATCTGAGGCAAGCTTGGGTGTGCTTGGTTCAGCCATTTCAATAGACCGCTCAAACGACATCACCTGTTCCTTTGCTTTCATTAATTCAGCGATCATTCTTTTCAGTTTTATCACAAATTATGTTTATGATAAAAGGAATCAATTTTTTTAGAGTGTAACTAAAAACAAATAGTGTTTTATAATTTTTATAATTTTATAATTTTATAACCATATATATAAACAAAACATCATGTCTAACGCACCACCAGAAGAAGAAATTAACTTAGTTGTCG
>Ga0209443_1000393_pt1 | contig 29515 bp, 26 predicted proteins | sample LauGreBMM110DCMD_2_FD_187571 | JGI IMG/M metagenome (GOLD analysis project Ga0209443, IMG submission 187571) | Freshwater lake microbial communities from Lake Michigan, USA - Su13.BD.MM110.DCMD (SPAdes) (version 2) | ecosystem: Environmental > Aquatic > Freshwater > Lake | place: Lake Michigan... | reverse complement strand
TTGTTATTGTTTTCTTTTTCTCTATTGTCTTTGTCGTTGTCGTTGTCTTTTTCTTTTTCTTTTTCTTCATCGCCACCATTCACAATTATAATAACATTATTATCTCCTTCAGAACCATGATATGCAACTTCATTAATATCTACAATATTTATATTAATTTCTGGTCCAATATCCATATACATTTGCTCTTTTTCATTATTAGTTTTTCTCTCTTCCATATTACTAGTCATTGAAATAAATGATATAATATACCAATAAAAAATAAAAAATAAAAATTATATAACTAATATATAATGCCTTCAAAAACTCGTAAAAATATACCTTGGCGTGGATGGAAATCAGAAAACCCCAACACACATCAACGAACAGTTATGATTAGAAAGTGTGGTAAAAAATGCTTTTTAGGACCAAAAAAATCATTCCCTATATGTAAAAAAAATACGTGCAAAATTAGTAAAAAGGGAGTTTATGCTGCTTATGTAAGGGCTAGGCAATATCATCGAAGTAATATATCTAAAAAGGCAAAAAAAATTCTAAAAAAAAATTGACTGAAATTATAATATATCTCCGCTATATTATAATCTAACATTATTTCAGGTTTAAGAATGAACGACGATGAATGGGGATATTTCATAGACGTAGAATTAGACCCAACATCAAATAAAACAAACACCCCAATTAAAACCCAACACCCATCACCAACAAAATTAAATGTCATCTATGAGGAAGAAATGTGGCATAGGAAGGATGACTACGACTACGAATACGACTACGATTACTACAACTACAAAGACACAAATAATGATGCAGAAGTAGTTTCAAATCACAATCAAAATCCGTCTGAAAATGACGAATCTACATCTAGTTCTAGTTCTAGTTCTAGTTCTAGTTCTACCTCAGAGTCAGCATCTATAATAATTTATTTTGTTATATGCGTATCATTTATATCATGGACAATTATTCTATTATGAAAAAAACCATATTATAACAACACCTTGAGCACCATTACCACCAGAATAGGCAGAATTTAATTTTTTTTCTACTAATCCACCTCCACTACCACCACCACCACATCCATAATCAGATAAATATGCATTATATCCATTAGATGTGATATTTGGACTATCCAGAGTAGTATTTTTACCATCACCATATAAAGTAATGCCCGCACCATTATCTAATGACCCAGCAGCACCGGGTGAATTGGCCCAACCAGCACCACCACCATTTGAATATGTGTTTTTTAATTTAATAATAGGCACATCAATACTAGTACCACTCTCACCATATTTTAATGTATAATTAACAAGCATATTATAAGTTGCATTTTTATATTCTATTGGGTATCCAGATAAATATTTCAAATCGCTTATCTTAGTTAAGGGTCCAGAATAACTAAAAGCGCCACCATCGCCACCACCATCACCCGAAGTTCCACCAATTCCATAATTCACACTTCCGCCAGAGCCACCTTTACCCCCATATGTAAAAACATTTAAATCATTACCAATAATACTGCTAGACCCGCCATCTCCACCATTTGTATTATAATCGCCCATCCCACCAGAACCAATGGTTATGTTATAAGTGGTGTTTACTTTAAGTGTTTGATTTATTGTTGATAAATGTGACACGCCGCCACCAGCACCACCACCCCCCCAACCCGCGCCATCGGCACCTCCCCCTCCAGCACCACCTCCTCCAACTACAACATATCCAACATTTACACTTGAGCCTTGAAATTCTAATGAACCAGACTTTGTAAAAGTTAATACTACTAATCCATTTATCATTGTTACATCTGGGTCACCAGTAGTTAAATAAACCGGATTGAAAATAGGACTCTTTTTATTAATAGTCTTAACTAGTATATTATTTTGATTAATACACCCGGTTAGTGATGCCGATGTATTAATAACTGGTTTATTATTAATACGAAACTTTTCATAATTATCGTAGCCACATGGCGTATTTCCAAATAATAATCCACAAGGGTCAATTTTATAGTTATAATAAAATGGAACACCAGAACTTAAATCAACTGTTGTTGCCAAAAAAACATTACAAGATAAATCCGAAAATGTTGCACTTGTTATGACATTAACACCTCCGGTTATAACATTATTAACAACATCTGTAGATTCTGGACCTAAATTTTCTATTGAATATAACCCAGAAACTAAATTAGATTTATTAAAAAATGGTATAGAATCACACGATTCTACATCTTTAATTATTTTTGCTCTATCATATAATAAGTAATTATTCTGCGAGCCAAGTCTTCCAAAATTATTATAACTGTTATTATTATTTTTATATAATAGTTTTGCCTTTTTATCTCTCAAATAATCGCTGGAACAACTGGTTTCATTTGTAGTTCCAAAGGATGGTTTTCCCGAATTATAAAATGTTGGATTTGAAAATGACTTTGACATATTTTATATATAATACTAGCGGAAATTAAAAATTGATATGAATAAATAATCTAAAAATAGATTAAACTATTACTATATAACCACCCCCAAAGCCAAGAATGTATAACCTTTATTCTAGATTTTGCCCCTGCCTTCGCATTCGCCTTTGCCAATCTTTTGCAACCCAAGAATACTCTACTGCTAAACAAGACGAACCATTCTCAGAAATAATACCTGAACCAAAGTATGAATGGAGTAATACTATTCCATTTATTCCACCAATTACTTCAGGCCATGTTATTAAAGTTTATGATGGAGATACAATTACCCTTGCTAGTTCACTACCTTATCCAGACTCACCAATGTATAGATTTTCTGTGCGACTTAATGGAATTGATACTCCCGAAATGCATGGAAAAAATGAAGATGAAAAACAAGCAGCAAAAAACTCCCAAAAAGCATTAGAAAATTTAATATTACATCATGACATAATATTAAAAAATATTCAAACTGAAAAATATGGCCGCATCTTAGCAGATGTATATCTTGGAGACCTTCATATCAATAATTGGATGCTGCAGAATAAGTTTGCTATACAATATGATGGTGGAACTAAAATCCATCCAAAATCATGGATAAGATTCCAATCAACCGGTAATTTAAATTAGATGTCGTAAACAGAGGTAAATGTTAAACAGAAACTATAATCCATATTATTAAGCTCAATAATACGGCCATATTCATCTAAGAGTTGTATATTTAATTTCTGTATATCTACTGGGCCAAAATATTGTCTAGGATTTGTAATTAATGATAAATTATTCTGAGCGGTTATTCCAAATGGAGTTGGTTGCATTGATATTCTAGCCAAAATATTTTTATTTAATACTGATGCATTAAATGCGCTATAAAACCCATTATTAACATTATTATTATAGTCATCAACAACTAAATATAAATACTTAGAACCATTTAAATCAGCAATACCTTCACTAACATAGTTAATATTTCCGGTATAAATGCCATTTCTAAACCCAAGCAACCAACCCAATTTCAACGGAAGAGGATTTGTATAATCTGGATTTCCATTAATATCATTCTGAAAGTTCAACGTAAAATACATATTTGGATTACCAGGTGTTGTTCCGATTATAAATTGCCCACTACCACTACCAATACTACTTCCACTATTCCCAGAATTATCAATATTATAAATAAATTGTATAAAGTTTAAATCAGGAACAGTTACAGTAACATAGTTATTCAAATAATTTTTTAATGCAAATGGGGTATAATTACCATCAGGTATAGTTATAACATAACTATTACCATTTGAATCTATTTTAATAGATAAAAAGTTATTACCTAGTTGCTTTGAAATATTATAATAAGACATAGGCATTTCAAACGCAGATAATTGCATTTGCATTACGCTAGAAAACTTTATTGGTAAATCAAAATGAAAATTAGTAGATGATGTTGCGTAATAATTCTCACGAAATCTGGTATCTATATTTAAATTCTGTCTGGTTGTTCTCTTTTTAAGCGGATTAATAACTCCTGGAAAAAATTCACCAGGATAAGAATTTGCAAACGATGCCTTTGGCTTATCAATAATAAATGTATTTCCTGCTTCAATTACTGGACTATCTAATAAATTAGAATTCATGTTATATGCATTTGCTAACTTCTGAACTAGATGCGACGAATTTAATTGAGAAATTAATAATTTTTTTGCCTCTTCTAAAAATATTATTGTTTTCATACGTATGGACTCTTCAATTGTCCTATCTGATGAGATATTATCTCTTAATTTTGAACAACTTGCCTCAATCATAATTGAATCATATTTTCCTTGACGTAAACTAAAAATTTCTTCTAATTCATCCATTTTATAGTTATCAATATTCAAATCAAAGCTCATATTTTATATTATAAACTAATATAAAATATTATATTTAACTAGAAAAAATATAATTAACTATCTATCTAACGCCCACAAATATTCTACTCTACTCTACTCATCACCACATAGGTCAAATATAATTCGTTGATTTGAACTAGTCTTTGATTCATTTTTACAAACGACTGCTACCGGCGATGCTAAGTCTTCATCATCTTCCTGGGTCCAACGAGGACCTACAAGCGATGTTACCATTTGTTCCATATCAGCATCTTTTTGCATATTAAACATAATATTTTCAAGCCGATTCAACTGAGTTTGAAGAATCTTAATTTTTTCACAATCTTTATTTACTACTTCTTGTAACCGATATATTTCATTATCTTTTTCATCAAGTTTTGCTGCAATCTGGTGAATATTTAAGTATGTATCAGGAATCTTAGGACTCATCATATGCCTCAAAATCAAATATTCAGTTTCATTAAACCATAATTTATAACTACCATAGGTATTCAATTCATATTCAATTTCAGAAACTATTGTGTTATTATTAATATTACTAAAGTGAACAAACGCGCACCACATATCCGACGAATTTTTAAAGTAATCTATGCGATTTACGTTACCAATGCCATTCTCCCAAAAGACTTGCGTAATTTGTTCTTCTGTCATATCACCAATTGCGGGAACATATAGAGACAACATTGAGTTAAATTTATTAATGAGTCCACCATCATAGATTTGTCTATGCACCTGCATCTTTAGCGTCCGAATGATGTTTATACTTATTGCTTTTAAAAGAAAATCAATTTTTTTCAAAAAAAATACAGACAAAAAAAACAGACAAAAAAAACAAATATATACACTATTTTTTATTGTTTTTTATATTAGTTGTTTTTTGTATTAGTTGTTTCTTGTATTAGTTGTTTTTTTTATAACTTACCTTAATTTTCTATGTGCTCCTCCAGTTGAGGCGGTGGTGCATCTGCTCTTCCTTCTCTTCTTGTCCAAATAGGTTGTCGTCATCTTGGGCATCATCTTTGTCCTCCTCTAGCCGAAGAACACGGTCCTCAAGCATAGCAATCCGCTCATATGCATCATTCTCAAGTTCCTCAATGCGCAACGAAGCAGCAGCCAACTTAGCCTCTAGGATAGCAGCATAGTCAGAGGAGACAAATGCCATATTCTCGGGCTTGGCCTCAGGCTTGACCTCATTCTTGATCGCCGTATTCTCCAAGACAATCCAAAACCAGGGGTCATCGTAGACCACGCGAGCCTCCTTGTCAGGGTTCACGACACGCTCCTGGAAGTTGGATACCGTGGTGCCGTCAAACCAGCGCTTGAAATGCACATAGGCCGAGTTATAACGCTTACCGTTCTTATCAGTCTTAGAAATGAAGTCCACATGATGGACTTCTCCTAGACCCGTGGAGAAGAACACACTCGCAACACGTGCCTCTGTGATGTTCGGAAACATATAAGGCACGAAGAGGCTGAGCGACTGGTTGATAGAAGATGAAGATGCAAACGAATCCATGGTTAAAATACCGAACTACTGGGAAGTATATCTACAGTCACTCAGGTAAAAAAGTTTTCAATTTTTTTTAGTCCATACAAAAAATTTTCACATTTACCAACAAAATAAAAAAAAAAAAACCAAATAAACAAAACCAAATAAACAAAACCAAATAAACAAAACCAAATAAACAAAACCAAAAAAACAAAAACAAAAAATAACTATATGCTTATATTTATTTTTTAATGTTTCATATATAAAAAACATAAATTATAGACGTTTTCTACTAGCCAAATATGACGCAGCAGTTGTGCCTACTTTACCATAACCTGTGTGTGGTTTATAAATATAGGATGAGTGATTATGTGTATAACATAATGTATTATTGCAGTTATTAAATATTTTACTATTCAATGGAATATAGACACCTAAACTACTATAATGATTTGCGCGACTAACAGGAGGTACCCCAACAGATGACATATTATACTATACTATTAGTAAACATAATTATTTTATTTACCACAAGAACTACATCCTGGCTTAGAATTCATAACTCTACCAATCATACCCATTCCATTAAACCCGGCAACTTGCATACCTCTAAATTGTCCTTGATTTAATGTAGTATTAATACCCGTCCCATTAACTTGATAATATTGGTTAATATTACCATTACCATTACCATTACCACTTGGGCGTAATAAATTTAATCCAATTCTCATAGGCATTTATTATATTTATTTATTTTATTTTATTTTATATATTATAATTTATAAACTATGATATAATTATTCTTTCTTCTAATTCAATTCTCTTCTCTTCTCTTCTCTTCTATTTTATGGGACAAACGCAATTATCGCCTACAATACTAGTCTTAGTTGTTTTACCTCCATAAATAGGATATGTCGGGTTAAATGGTAATGGTGTTCCAAAGTTAGGAGGAATAACCCCACGTCTAACAGGCCCCTTACCCTTTAATCTATTTAAATAACGGTCATACGAATTATGTTTAATATCAACACCAGCACCACCAGGGCATCCCGCACCCGGTCTGCAACGAGTAATTGTGCTCTTTGTACTACTAGAATGATAAAAACTTCCACCAGCAACCATATTTGGTTGTATATGACGAACTGCTCTATCACTCATTTGATTCCAATTTACGTTACCAAAAACGACAGAGGGTTGTTGATAAGTCGTTAAAGCGCCTAAATCATGTGTATATAAAGATGCAGGAACCCGAACTGTGTTTTGAATTATCTTCAAGTTATGATATTGTAATGCTGGATTTTGAATAGGTAATTTTTCATTCCATCCAATACATCTACATAATAACGGGTGTGGTTTATTTGAACATGAGCCATCAGACATTATATAAACTACTAATAGATTTTATTTTTATGCCGCATACTTTACATAAAAATTGATATTAAAATTGATTAAATTATAATCCAACATGAACCAAACAAAGACAAAACAACCAATAACAATGGAAACTTCATCAAAACATAATTGTCAATATTGCGGAAAAGAATATACAAGAAAATCTTCACATGCGCGGCATATTATTTTATGTGAGATATTTCATGAAACAAAATACCAAACACAACAACAAATAAAGAGAGAAATAAAATGCGAAGAAGAAGAAGCAAGTAGTATTCCTTCAACAAAGCAACTATATAAAATTATCCAAGAACTAGCAATTAAATATCAAAAAATGGAAGAAAAGATGGCCGAGATGCAAAAGTGGGTTGATAAAAAGAAGCAAAAGATTAATATAATTAAATGGTTAAATATGACATATGCACCAAATATAAATATACAATCTTGGATACAATCTATTCAAGTAACAGAAGAACATATAGAAATTCTTATTGAACAAAATATGATAAAAACGATTAGCGCAATTATCAATAAAAAATTAGAAATCGCAAATCAAGATAAGACTTATGTTCATCCGCTATTTTGTGTTTTACAGAAAACAAATCTATTTTATTGTTATAATTCGGCAGAGGAAAAGTGGATGCAGTTTTCAATAGAAGAATTCATTATAATGTTAAAGAAAATTCATAGTAAAATTCTAACTGCTCTTTGCGAATGGCATGATAAAAATATAGATAAAATTAATCACAGCGATAAGATGCAAATTCTATATAATAAAACAATGATAAAACTAATGTCATCAAATTTTACTCAAGACTCACAAATCTTGAGTAAAATACGAGGAGAATTATATCAGTACCTTAAAAAGGACCTAGAAACCATTATTGGTTACGATTATGAGTTTTAAAAACCACATTAGATATACAATGAATTAGATAATAGGAAACGATGGTTGCATAGCAATACCACAAATACCAGCATCATTCTTGCTTTCGCTGCGAGAAATCTTAATATAGCCAGCATCGCCCCATGAAGCACCCCAAGAATTTTTTACTAGCCAATATTTAATACCATCCTCTTCACCATAGCCAACGATTAAAACACCATGGTCCAAATTGGTGCCACAAGACTCACTTGTTATAACACCACTTTTATATGACTGAAATAGTTTCGTTTCAGCATCTAATGCAATACTAATAGGACCAATAAGGGCAACAGCCTCCTTTAGTGCGACTTGATTATTAGGAGGCACATCAGAACAGCCCTTTATAGAAACAACTGGTTTACAATCTACACATGAACCACCCGTTTTAGTAACCCCACTAGTATAAGGATACGATTCTTCCGAGCACATACCATTATCAATAGCATATTGAAATGCATTATCCATGAAACCACCCTTACAACCAAGATTTCCATATTTTTTAGAGCAATCAACTAATTGTTGCTCAGAAATACTAATAATATCAGTTGTTTTAATAGCCCAGGCACCTTCCATCGCACCACTTGCAGAAAATGACCAACATGACCCACATTGTCCTTGATTCTTTACAGGAGTAACAGCACCATGCTCGCGCCAATCCCATGAATCAGGCACAACCTTACCAGTAGGAGCATAAGTCTTACACGCAGTTTTATCAACACCAAAAACCCCAAGCCCAAGCCCATTAGCATAATCTGCCTTAAATTCCTCTGGGCTCAAATCGGTGAACTGATTAACACCCATTGTAAAGTTCTTACCAATAATAGAGTTATGCTCTAATATTTCCTTTAAATTTTGCCTGAATATATCAAAACGAGCCTCAAGTGCTTCTAAGGACTCATATTTTTTTTCAAACTGTTTAAGAAACCCCATAAACTCAGACCATTCATCACGACGATTTAAAAGATTCGCAGAAGAAATCATAGATGCACCAAATGTAACAATAATAAAAAAATTCTTAACTAACAGCATTCTTTATATAATATATTTACAAAATGTTTTTACACCTTTTCACATTTAAAACGCCGATTTTGAATCATCAACCAATGTATTGCATTTATCACAGCAAATTATAATTATTATCGTATTGTGTCTATCTTGAACTATTTTATCTAATTTACAAATATCATTTTCATCTGGATTTTGTTCTAATATATCATCTATTATTTTAGAAACAGGCATACCAGTATGCGCGCACGTAAGTCTTTTAACTTCCATTAAACAATGAGGACATTTCCATAACCCAGGTTTAATTAAACATTCATTTTTCTTTTTTATTATTTCTCTGTTACTTTTTATTCTCTTTTGATTTAATTCTCTCAATGCGTTTTTCTTTATCCATTCATTTGATTTATTATATTTTTCATTTATAAGTTTACCAATTAAGGTAAATCTACTTTGTAACATTATATCTTTTGTTACACATTCAGCCATCTTAAAATTAGTAATATAATAATAATTATTATTAATAATTATTATCAATTTTATATTTAAATAAACGGCGTTTGAAATGAGAAAAGGTGTAATATAATATCCATACCAAGTCCAGATATATATATATTAGCCGATTTTCAACTTAAAGAACTATTCGGCAAAATACTTCGCAGTAAATTCACTGGGAGTCATGATTGGAATGCCCAACTTTCTTGCCTCGGCCGCTTTTCCTGTGTCTTCATCTGAACTCTTTGCAATTACTGCCAACGTATTTTTACTAACAGATGAACCTAAATTTGCTCCAACTTTTTTCAAAGCCTCTGCCACATTTGCATCACGAATTCCTGTCATAACAACCGACTTTTTATACAATGGATGACTAGTGTCCGCGACTACTGCAACTGCAACTGTTCCTGTGAGTTTACCTTGCAATCCACAGTCATCCATGAATTTTATAAAATCAGGAATCTTTTCTACGAACGCCTCTGCCGTTTTTTTAGCCATTCCTTTAATGCTCATAATTCTATTTACTTTTGCAACAGCACTTTCAGTAGAAGTTAAAACCTCAGGATAAGATTCTAATATTAACTCAACACGTTTATCGCTGAATCCTCTCCCAAATATATTTGATGCAGAGATTAATGTTATGATATTTGCTGCACCTATTTTATCACGAATTCCATCATAAATTTTTGTTGCTAGTTTATCCTTAAAACCATCAACTTTTAAAAAGTCTGACTTTGTCATATGAATAACCTTAGGAACTGTATCAAACCCAGCATTAATTATTCGCGCTATATTTCCACTACTTAATCCATCAACACCAATTCCTCTGAAAAACCCAGTGATATTTTTCTCTCTAACCGTCGTATCAGAACCAATATCTTCTAACATTATATCTACATGAGTATCATTCCACTTATAAGGGACCAGAGGCATCTTAGGTGCTTCTGCTGGTATTGTTACGCTACGAATATGAGGTATAACATCTCCGCTTCTAATAATCTGAATAAGCGCACCTAAACCAATCTTATTTTGTTCAATAAATGCAGCATTGAATCCAGTGGCATATTCAATTTTTACGCCACCCAATTGAATCGGTTCAATTTGAACACGAGGTTTTAGATAACCATCCTTACTAGGATTCCATAATACGTCAACAACCTTTACCTCGGCGATTTGGTCGGAAAGAACCATTTTAAATGCAAATGAATGTTCAGGATTACCCGATTTTCTAGGATAAACATTATCATCCGTTACGATAACGCCATCAATTTCATATAAGTAATCTGCTCGCCATTTTACTAAAACCTCTGATAAAAGTTCATTTGATAAGTCATTCGGCATAACAGTTCTATTTAATACAGTCTCAAAACCAGTAGTTGCTAATAATTGCATCTGAGCAGATGGTTTTAACTCTATAGGATTAATAACCTCATATGCTAAGAAATGTAAATCCTTAACCTTATCATCTAATGTCTGACGATTAACAACACCAGCAACAAGATTTCTAGGATTAGCAAACTTAGATGCATACTTTTCTGCAAATACTTTTTTCGGAATTATAAACTCACCTCTTATCGCCATACCATTACTAGTAGTAGTACCATTACCAGTAACCTTAGGGAAATTTAAATAAGGAATTAAATGGCTTACATCTTGTCCAACTTTTCCATTACCGCGTGTATATAATTTTGCACTACCAGTTTTGTCAATAACATATAATCCACTTACGCCATCTAATTTGCAGGAAAGAACATATGGCCCAGAAAACTTATGCTTCCAATTAGTGAGCGCACCAGTATCTGGCTTAATTTTATCCATAGACGCCATTTCATATGGCAATTCAACCTTATTCTTCTCAATAATAGGAGTACCAACCTCTTTTAAAACCGAACTACTAGGAAATTTATTCTCTAAATAATCTTTTAAAATATCATATGCATTATCAGTCATAAGCGGGGTTTTCTTAAAATGAAATGCCTTATTTGCTTCCTGAATCATAGATGCTAATTGTGGCTCTCCGAGAGAATCTAATTCATGAATCCCATTTTTCTTAAAATTATTAATAAGGTTAACAGCATCAGAATCTTCCTGGGTATTATCTTGGGTTAACATAACCGGAACATCACCATTTTCCTCCTCAATTACTAATTTTACCTTCTTTTTTACGACTGTTTTCTTCGCCTTGTTCTCAAGAGGAACTATAACAGCCTCAGGTTCAACCGAAACCTTACCAATATCCTCTTTTAAAACAAGCGCGCGACCATCTATGCGCTCACTAGGCTCCTTATAAACCATTCCTAAAAAGTCAAATATATCTTTTTCAGTTTTAAAGATATTTGATACTAGTTCACCTTTTTTCTTTTCATGCATCTTTGACATACCATGTTCATTTAAAGAATACCCAAGAGATAATGCCCGTCCACGCATAACAGTATTAAAAATCTTACTCCCAGTAAAATATAATACTGAAAATGGGTATTCCTTTGGACTAGTATATAAGAAGTCTACTCTACGAGCAGTATCAATTCCAGGTAACTTTGTAATAACAAGACACTTTGTATCACCTCTTGATAATACTTCTATGATGATATTTTCTTTTATTAACTCATCAACAAATTTAATAAAGGCTGAACTAGTCTGAGATGTAATAATAACATCAATATCACCAGAACTTTGAGCACCACGGCGATAACTCCCGACAATTTCAAATCGGGAATCTGACCCTGGCTCAATAAATTTTTGAAATGTATTATTAAAGACCTCAGAGTATTGGTCTATTTCGCTTCTAGGAATTCTCTTTAAAATATCTTCGTAATATTTTAGACCAATCTTTTGTTTATCGTTTAATACATCATTTTGCTTTTCTCTCAACTGAGCAATATTTGTTATACCGACGTTAACCAATTCTTTGGCTTTCTTAGGACCAATTCCATAAACTTCACCCAAGATATTAATAGGATTTTCTTTTTCACGCTCAATAACCTTTAGAGTTCCAGTCGTAACATACTCATTCAACTTTTTCATAATAGTATCTCCAATTCCTGGAAGTCCCTTTAAGTCCTCTGGACTATTAATATCTTTATTATAAGACATGATAGTTTCTTGAGCCTTTTGATATGCCCGAGCACGAAATGGCTCGCCGTTTTTAAGCATTATAGTAGAAAGTTTATCCATTAAATCTATAAATTTTTCATTTAGTCTACCTGTTGGTAACTCCATTTTATGAGTTTCTTCCGTTGGTGGCTTTAAATCTATTAAAGTATTATTATCAATTTTTTTTTCTACGGGTCTCTCTTTGCCAACATCAATATCAAGACCCTTTGTTCTATGAGAAATAATTTCTATAGGGTCAACTGATGGTAAACTAAATGGTGCTGTTAACTTATCAACTACCTCAAACTCTTCAACTATTTTTAACTTTGGTACTCTCTTTACCTTTGGTTCTCTCTTTACCTTTGGTTCCTTTTTTGATTCTGATTTGTTCATTCCCCCTTTATAATATCTTTTATGTCTTAATTTGATAGTGTTTTTGTTATTTTTTCTAATAAAGCGGTAAGAATTATATTTTTTAAGGGTTTTGTTCATGTATTATTTACATATTATTTTTATTTTTATTTACCATTGATACGAAATAACTTATTTAAATTATTAACTTGAGCGCCATTTTGAGTTAATACGGGTGATATTCCAACACTAGAAGTTGAATTTGAAAACATTAATTTGGTTGATTTCATATTTCTAATATGTTGCAGCCGCTGTAAGTTTTTTAAATAGTTTGCAGCAACCATCTGTTTATATTGTTCTTTTGTCATTACGGGCACTTCTTGTTGCTGTTGTTGATATTGTTGTTGTTGCTGCTGTTGTTGATATTGTTGTTTTTGATATTGTTGTTGCTGTTGTTGTTGTTTGTTTTGATTAAAATTTACTGGTTTAACTTGTTGCTGCATATTTTGTTTATTATTAATACTAGTCATACCATTACTACTCATCCCATTACTAGTCATACCATTACTACTCATCCCATTACTAGTCACCCCATTATTACTCATCCCATTACTAGTCACCCCATTACTAGTCACCCCATTATTGCTCTTTATATTTTCTCTCATTGAATTTCTGGATATATGTAGTTTACCATTAATTACTGTCATATTCAAGGATGATAATATATCATCATAGGTAACCTTTCGTTGTTGTTGGGGAACAGTAATATTACTTGCTAAAGCACCTCTATTCTTATGAGCCATAGATGTTATTCTTGGCTGCGGCACTCTAGACCCTAAAGCAGTAGTATTTTTAACAGCCGTAAAAATACCTTTTTCATCAACAGAGCCTACATCTTCTACCTCATAATCTAAATCGTCAAACTCGGTGATATTTAAATCCATATTATATATATTTACTTTACTGAAAATAATTATATATAACTAATCTAATTCATCATTCTGACTTAACTATATAATTTAACTATCTAAATAGTATAAACGTTAAAATATTTTTTATAATCATATGATGATTTCATATGTTTATTATAAATTTTTATTATTTCAATATATATAATATATTTAAATTATAATGACTGCTTACATAAAAAATAAAGGTATCGCCCAAACATTTTTTCAGGATAACCATCATAATAAATCAAAGAATGAAATTAAATGGAATGCTGATTACGATGGTAATAATGCAAATATTAAGGTAGATTTGAACGATAACGGTAAAAAAAATAAATATCGTATGCAATTAAATAACCAAGATTTAGCCAACTTATTAAGTATTCCTATGGTAAATAAACCATTAGATAGTAGGTTAAAAGATGATTTTTTAAGCGATTATGATTTTTTAGATGAAGAAGATGTAGCCTTATTAAATAGCCCGATTCCAGAACCGGCCTTGTTCAGATTAAATGTTCCGCAATTAAATTCAACAAAGGAAACATTAAAATCGCCAATTCAAATGCCTTGTCCATTTACAAGCGATACCATGCCAGAATCTAACATGTTAATTCCAGAGTTAAGTTCAAATCTAAGTTCAAATCTAAGTTCAAGTTTTTCAGAGTTATCATCCTTGCCAGATTTAACATCGTTATCTAGTATACAACCAGAAACACAATTAAACCACAAATTACAACAACAACAACAACAACAACAACAACAACAACAACAACAACAACAACAACAACAACAACAACAACAACAATTAGAGTTTCAAACATCAGAAAACCCATTAAGACCGAGTTCAACCAAAAAACTTACAAAAAAAGAAAAAAATATAAGATTAAACACACCTTCTCCAAAAACAATGAGAATACATTATACATCAGTTGATGATAATAAGACAAAAGGCAGAGGAACGCGGAGTAAAAAGCGAACAAATAAAAAAGAAAATAAATTTATCAAGTTTTTTAATAAATTGTTCTAACCAGTTGTTCTAACCAGTTGTTCTAACCAGTTATATTATGTTTTTTAAGAATTGGTTCTAAGACCATTTTATCATTATCAGATAATGAACGTTCTCTCTTATTTTTATTATATTTAATTACTTTATCTTTTTCAATAGTGGTGAGGTAATATTGTGATGCATATAGTAAATTACAGACGATTTCATCGTCATAAATACATTCAATGTGTAAGTCCTTCATTTTCTTTAATGTCTTTAAAAAAATAGCACAATTAAATGTTTCTGCTTCATCAAAATTTATTACTATTATGCAGTGATTTCTTGGAATTCTACAGCGCCCTTCCATTTCGTAAAGATAGTAATAATGGTCGCAATTAGAATCTAACGCAAAATCAGTAATTTCTCTCTTCAGTTCCGAGACATTAGTATGTTTCACCATATTGATAGACACCTCAATATTATACCCCATTTGTATATTGAAATATTTAAAAAGGTCCAAAAAAAATAAAATAAAAACTAAAAACGCCCCCTTATAAATTTTTATTAGCGCACATGATAATAAAAATTTGTAACTTACAAGTTGCTATGTTATCTATAAACAAGGTAAATACTAAAATATGAAATAAACCAAAAAATAAAATATAAACCGACATAATATATAATATAAATGTCATTTAGACAATTTGGCGGTTTAAATTATTCATCAAAAAATAATATTGTTACGAATCAATTCCAAAGCAGCAATAATAGTAATACCACAGTTTCTATTGGTGGCCTAAATTCTAAAATAATTAGTTGTAGCCATATTGATATGAGTAATAACTCTTTTATGCATGTCGGTAAAATTTATTTCGCAGATGGAACATTTCAAGCAACCGCCGCAAATAGTAGAGAAATAAACAGACCTTCGTATGCATCGGTGTTTAGTAATTATACAAATTTATCGGATGTTGATAACGATATATACAGTACCCCACAATTTGGAGGTGGAACTAAAAACTCAATACCGTATCAAACAGACGTAAATAAAACCTCTTATCTTGATATTTCTGGAACAGAAAATTCAGTTTTATCTTATAACGGAAATAAACTAATTTGGACACCGGTTGCAAGTATGCCGACAGCAGATAGTATAGCAACTCGCGACGCAAGTGGTAATTTTGCTGCAAATCTCGGTTTATTTGAAACCCTAAATACCAAAACCCTTTATGTCTCTTTTAATGTCGGAATAGGTAAAACAGTGTCATCTTATGCATTAGATGTATTAGGAAGCGCGGCTATTTCAAACAATTTATATGTTTATGATACGGTTGGAATAGGTAAAACATCAACAACAACCGGATATTCACTAGATATATCAGGTAGCACAGCCATTTCAAATAATTTAGTTGTTTCTGGAAATTCTTCTATAACAGGAACCTCTTCTATAACGGGAACAACTTATCAGTTGGGGAATGTTGGAATAGGAAAAACAACATCTTCAACATCCGGATATGCACTAGATATATCAGGAAGCACAGCCGTTTCAAACCGATTAGATGTTTCTGGAAATACTTCTATAACCGGAACAACTTATCACGCCGGGAACGTGGGAATAGGTAAAACAACATCGTCAACATCCGAATATGCTCTAGATATATCAGGAAGCACAGCCGTTTCAAAAGATTTAGATGTTTCTGGAAGTACTTCTATAACAGGAAATACTTATATAATAGGAACAACTTATCAATTAGGGAACGTCGGAATAGGTAAATCATCAACATCCGGATATGCTCTAGACATATCAGGAAGCACATCTATTTCAAAAAATTTAGATGTTTCTGGAAATACTTCTATAACAGGAACCACCTATCACACCGGGAATGTTGGAATAGGTAAAACAACATTATCAACATCCGAATATGCTTTAGACATATCAGGCAGCACAGCCATTTCAAAAAATTTAGATGTTTCAGGAAATACGTCTATAACCGGAACTACATATCACACCGGTAACGTTGGAATAGGTAAAATAACATCGTCAACATCCGGATATGCTCTAGACATATCAGGCAGCACAGCCATTTCAACAAATTTAGATGTTTCTGGAAATTCATCTATAACCGGAACTACATATCACACCGGTAACGTTGGAATAGGTAAAACATCAACAGAATATGCTCTAGATATATCAGGCAGCACAGCCATTTCAAAAAATTTAGATGTTTCCGGAAATACTTCTATAACCGGAACAACTTATCACACCGGGAACGTTGGAATAGGAAAAACAACATCGTCAACATCCGGATATGCTCTAGATATATCAGGCAGCACGGCCATTTCAAAAAATTTAGATGTTTCTGGAAATACTTCTATAACAGGAACTGTTTCTATAAAAGGAACTACTTATCAGTTAGGGAATGTTGGAATAGGAAAAGATTCAACAGCATATGCTCTAGATATATCAGGAAACACAGCAATTTCAAACAAATTAGATGTTTCTGGAAATACTTCTATAACAGGAACAACTTATCACGCCGGGAACGTTGGAATAGGTAAAACATCATCATCATCCTACGCTCTAGATATATCCGGAAACACATACATTTCAAACAAGGTAGATGTTTCCGGAAATGCATCTATAACTGGAACTGCTTTTATAACAGGTAATGTTGGAATTGGAAAAGAATCAACCGCGTATGCACTAGATATATCAGGAAATACGTCCATTTCAAAAAATTTAGTTGTTTATGGAACTACTACTATAGCCGATATAACTTATCATTTAGGAAATGTTGGAATAGGTAAAATAACATCGTCAACATCAACCTATGCTCTAGATGTATCAGGAAGCACAGCCATTTCAAGAAATTTAGATGTTTCAGGAAATACTTCTATAACAGGAACAACTTATCAGTTAGGAAATGTTGGAATAGGAAAAGCATCAACGTCAAACGCTCTAGATATATCAGGAAGCGCAGTCATTTCAAGAAATTTAGATGTTTCTGGAAATACTTCTATAACAGGAACTTCTTATATAACTGGAACAACTTACCAGTTAGGTAATGTCGGAATAGGTAAAGAATCAACAACAACGTATGCTCTAGATGTATCAGGAAATACCGCAATTTCAAACCGTTTAGATGTTTCTGGAAATGCTGATATAACCGGAACTGCTTCTATAACAGGAAATGCTTCTATAGGAGGGACGGCTTCTATAACAGGAACAACTTATCAGTTAGGGAACGTTGGAATAGGTAAAGCATCAACAACATATGCTCTAGATATATCAGGAAGCACAGCGATTTCAAACCAATTAGATGTTTCTGGAAATGCTAATATAACCGGAACTGCTTCTATAACAGGAAATACTACTATAGGAGGAACTGCTTCCATAACCGGAACTACATATCAGTTAGGTAACGTTGGAATAGGGAAGGCATCAACAGCATCCTATGCTCTAGATATATCTGGAAACACAGCGATTTCAAACCGATTAGATATTTCGGGAAATGCTAATATAACAGGAACAACTTACCAGTTAGGTAATGTCGGAATCGGTAAAGAATCAACAACAACATATGCTCTAGATGTATCAGGAAATACAGCAATTTCAAACCGGTTAGATGTTTCTGGAAATGCTAATATAACCGGAACTGCTTCTATAACAGGAAATGCTTCTATAACAGGAAATACATCTATAACAGGAACAACTTATCAGTTAGGGAATGTTGGAATAGGTAAAGCATCAACAACAACATATGCTCTAGATGTATCAGGAAATACAGCCATTTCAAACCAATTAGATGTTTCTGGAAATGCTAATATAACCGGAAATGCTTCTATAACAGGAAATGCTTCTATAACAGGAACTGCTTCCATAACAGGAACAACTTATCATGCAGGGAACGTTGGAATAGGAAAAGAATCAACAACAACGTATGCTCTAGATGTATCAGGAAATACGGCAATTTCAAACCGATTAGATGTTTCAGGAAATGCTAATATAACAGGAACAACTTACCAGTTAGGTAATGTCGGAATAGGTAAAGCATCAACAGCGTATGCTCTAGATGTATCAGGAAATACCGCAATTTCAAACCGTTTAGATGTTTCTGGAAATGCTAATATAACCGGAACTGCTTCTATAACAGGAAATACTTCTATAGGAGGGACGGCTTCTATAACAGGAACAACTTACCAGTTAGGTAATGTCGGAATAGGTAAAGCATCAACAACATATGCTCTAGATATATCAGGAAGCACAGCCATTTCAAACCGATTAGATGTTTCTGGAAATGCTAATATAACCGGAACTGCTTCTATAACAGGAAATACTACTATAGGAGGAACTGCTTCCATAACCGGAACAACTTATCATGCAGGGAACGTTGGAATAGGAAAAGAATCAACAACAGCGTATGCACTAGATATATCCGGAAACACAGCGATTTCAAACCGATTAGATATTTCGGGAAATGCTAATATAACTGGAACAACTTATCAATTAGGAAACGTCGGAATAGGTAAAGCATCAACAACAACATATGCTCTAGATGTATCAGGAAATACCGCAATTTCAAACAGTTTAGATGTTTCTGGAAATGCTAATATAACCGGAACTGCTTCTATAACAGGAAATGCTTCTATAGGAGGGACGGCTTCTATAACAGGAACAACTTACCAGTTAGGGAACGTTGGAATAGGTAAAGCATCAACAACATATGCTCTAGATATATCAGGAAATACGGCCATTTCAAACCAATTAGATGTTTCGGGAAATGCTAATATAACCGGAACTGCTTCTATAACAGGAAATACTACTATAGGAGGAACTGCTTCCATAACCGGAACAACTTATCATGCAGGGAACGTTGGAATAGGAAAAGCATCAACCGCGTATGCACTAGATATATCCGGAAACACATACATTTCAAACCGATTAGATGTTTCAGGAAATGCTAATATAACAGGAACTGCTTCCATAACAGGAAATACCTCAATAACAGGAGACACCTCAATAACAGGAAACACTTCTATAGGAGGGACGGCTTCTATAACAGGAACAACTTATCAGTTAGGGAATGTTGGAATAGGAAAAGCATCAACAACAACATATGCTCTAGATATATCAGGAAGCACAGCGATTTCAAACCGATTAGATGTTTCTGGAAATGCTAATATAACCGGAACTGCTTCTATAACAGGAAATACTTCTATAACAGGAAATACTTCTATAACAGGAACAACTTACCAGTTAGGGAACGTTGGAATAGGAAAAGCATCAACAACAACATATGCTCTAGATATATTAGGAAGCACCGCAATTTCAAACCGATTAGATGTTTCTGGAAATACTAGTATAACAGGAAATACATCTATAACAGGAGATACATCTATAACAGGAACAACTTATCAGTTAGGGAATGTCGGAATAGGAAAAGCATCAACAACAAACGCTCTAGATATATCAGGTAGCGCAGCAATTTCAAACCGATTAGATGTTTCCGGAAATGCTAATATAACCGGAACTGCTTCTATAACAGGAAATACTTCAATAACAGGAAATACTTCTATAGGAGGGACGGCTTCTATAACAGGAACAACTTATCATGAAGGGAACGTCGGAATAGGTAAAGCATCAACAACAACATATGCTCTAGATATATCAGGAAGCACAGCGATTTCAAACCGTTTAGATGTTTCTGGAAATGCTAATATAACCGGAACCGCTTCTATAACTGGAACAACTTATCATGCAGGGAATGTTGGAATAGGAAAAGCGTCAACCACAAATGCTCTAGATATATCAGGTAATGTTGCGATAGCCGGGTCGTTAACTTCTAGTTCAACCATCACTGCAACTGAAGGAGTCAATAGTTCAGGAGCAGTTACTATTAATTCTGGTAATAACATAATCTTTAATAATAGTAGCGGGAGTCAGACTGGACGGATTAATAATGGTACTTCATACATAACAAGTAGTAATGTATTATTAGGAAGCTATGCCTCACCAACAACAGATACTAGCAATATAATTTTAAACGCAACCGGTTCAAACATAAGTACTATGATCAACGCCAGCGCATTTTATGCAGCACCAGTTAGAGAATTAGCTACATTACCAGCGTCCGTTAAGACATTATACTATGATACAACTAATAAAGAAATATTTGGATATTCGGCGACTACTTCTGTCAATAATTCAAAAACTAATTTTTCAAATATAACAGAAGCAAGTGACACCACAACAAATGCCGCGCTCATCGTAGGAGGTGGAATTGGAGTTGCAAAAAATGTAATTATTGGCACTACATTATCAGTTGAAGGAACTTCATCTTTTTCAAACACCACCGATTCAACGGCCACAACTAATGGGGCGGTTACCGTATCGGGTGGACTTGGAGTTGCAAAAAATGTAATTATTGGCACTACATTATCAGTTGCAGGAACTTCATCTTTTTCAAACACCACCGATTCAACGGCCACAACTAATGGGGCGGTTACCGTATCGGGTGGACTTGGAGTGGCAGGAACTGTATATATTGGCGGGCAATGTTATTCATCAGCATTTACTGCTACATCCGATTATCGTATTAAAGAAAATGTTGTTGAATTAGATGACTCATTTGTGGTAGATAATTTAAGACCAGTTACTTATAAAAATACATTATCAGGAAACCAAGATATTGGATTTATAGCGCATGAAATACAAGAAAGTTATCCATATTTAGTATCAGGTGAAAAAGATGGGGAACAAACACAAGGTTTAAATTATCTTGGTTTAATTGGCGTTTTAACAAAAGAAATACAAGAACTTAAAAAACGTGTCCAAATACTAGAAAATAAATAACAAAACCAATAAGAAAAAATTGATTATAAAATCTTTATAATCAATTACATACTACGCCCAAAAAACAAACGAATGTTAAAGCCAATTCTTTCTACATATAACTCCCATGAGAGAGATAAAAATCTTGTATTTGATGAGCCAACTCATAAATATACTATTCTAACTGACGCATTGTCTAATTATACAAGTGTTACTACAATTAATCATAGTCATTTTCCACATTTTAATGCAGATGAAGTAATCAAAAAAATGATGAAAGGTAAAAACTGGAATCCTCAAAATAAATATTGGGGTTTAACACCAGAACAAATAAAATCACAATGGTCTGATAATGCAAATTCTGTCTCTGGTGCTGGCACTGACCTCCATTTTAATATTGAATGTTTTATGAACCAAGAACTATCAAAAGGGTATACCCATAAGGACCTATTAGAAAAATATGAAGAAACAATCCAAGAAGGGAGCCATCCATTAAATATGTCAGAAGAATGGGACTTCTTTTTACAATATATAAAAGCAACCCCAAATTATAAACCATATAGAACAGAATGGATGATTTATCATGAAGACCTTAAAGTCGCCGGCTCTATAGATATGGTCTATGAAAACCCAGATGGAACCTTATCAATTTATGACTGGAAGAGAGCAAAAGAAATATCAAAAGCAAATGGGTTTAATGAATATGCTATTACTCCAGAAATAAATCATTTACCGAACACAAATTTCTGGCATTATTCTTTACAACTCAATGCATATAAGACTATTTTAGAAGAAAAATATAATAAGACCATAAAAGAGTTATATTTAGTTCGGCTTCATCCAAATAATCCGAAGAAGACATTTGAAATTATAAAGTGTGCTAATCTAGAAAAAGAAGTAGCAGATTTATTTGCTCTTAGAAAGCGGCAACTAACTCAGAACTAACTCAGAACTAACTCAGAACTAACCCAGAACTAACCCAGAACTAACCCAGAACTAACCCAATAAATAACAATAACAATACAACTAATATTTAAAACCAAAATATACATATTATAGATGAGCGAAGAGTTTATAAATTATAAGTTTATTTATAACGCACAATCACCAATATTAGAAGAAGATGAATGTTGTTATGATAGTAAACCGCCCATACCAACTCCAGATACACCATGGTACGTAATAGCATTATCTTTATTTATGGTAATGCTTTTTCTTAATCATATGCATAAATCATTTTATGGTGAGGATAAGGCGTTCTTATATCATGCTGAGAAGAAACTTAACCACTATATTCAAGAAACCTTAGATTTTTATTTTTTTAATGATAACAGAATAACGGATGAAGATAACCAGCGCAAAGAAGACCAAGAACACGACCAAGAACAAGACCAAGTAAAATATGAAGATAAATATTTGCATGAGTTTAAAAGCCTAAACGATGAAATTATTTTTACAGAGGATGAAGTTATAAAAGAGATAGAGCAAAGACCAAATAGTAAAGAGGCATTAGAGAAAAAATTAGAAGATAATATATCAGAATTAATTAAAAAAATAAAAAAGGTAGACTCCGAGATGCGCGAAATAGAGCAGAATATGCTAGGTGATTCAGATAATGTATCAAGAAAAAACGATATAATTAATTTATATAATAAAAAAATAAAAACATTAAACGATGAGATAGAAGGACTAAAAATGAAGGTTATAAGCGAAGAGGAAATTATTAATCATTCAAATGAGTATATAATCAATGAGAGAATAAATGGATTGAAGAATAATATTATAATGGAGAAAACCCCACTTGGTAATGTTATTATGTTTTATAATAACGCGCGTTCTTCTTTTGAATATTATAGCGATAATACGATTCCATATAGGTATTTAGAGGTTATAGCACGTAAATATGTTGTTACATATAATTGTAAGCGAATCTATGTAGATATGTCAAAAGAGATAGAAGATGCCGAACGGAAGTTATTAGAAAAAAAGCAAAAAGAAGAGGATGACAAAAAGCAAAAAGAAGATGCAGAGAATACGAATACGCATGAATCAAAAGAGACACAGAAAAAAAATGTGTTTGCGAAATTTAAGACATATAATAAAGATACAAGTATAAAGTCTGCAGCAGTTCCTCTAGATAGACCAGCGCCGATAAAACAAACAAAACCACAGGAAGAGAAGATTGTAAAAGAGAGAGCAAATAGGTATTCATTTGAAGGTAAACTTGCTAATTTTAGTTTTTTAAAGAAGGTTGATAGAAAAGTAGTTGATAAGAGATATGCGGTAAGTTTTTCAGAATTTAAGAAAATGCAGAATAATAAATAAAAAATAACCTAATCATAATATAATATAATAATGTCAACCCGGAAAAATAAGATATATAGAATGATGAAGCATAGATTAAATAAATCGCAGAAAAATATATTAATGACTGGTGGAGAATCCATCCAACTAAGCCAACTAAGCCAACCAAGCCAACCAAGCCAACCAAGCCAACCAAGCCAACCAAGCCAAGAACAACCGGAAACAAACAGTTTAATAAATGCACTCGGAACTTCTGCGAAAACCGCATTGGTTAACACAGCAAAATTAGTAGAAGATGAGGGTGCGCGATTATTAGGGTATGTTCCCAAAACAACAGATAACCAACAAACAGAAACAAATAATCAGCCATCAGAATTATCAAAGAAGGCAGAGGAGTTAAAAACCACCGCATCAAATATTGCATCTGGTATACTAAATAAGGCAAACCAGGTTGGTGCAATTGTTATAAATGAATTAAATAAAAAAATAGAAGGTCCCATAAACGATACAATTACTTCTGCGATGGGTAGAACAGTAGATGCAACAAAGGATATCTTAGTTCATGTAAATGAAAAACTAAATGAACCAGAATTTATAAATACGGTAGCAGAAACAACAAAAAATATAACAGAAAAAGCATCAGAAATAATAGAAATAACTAAACCAGCAATTAATGAAGCAATTGATAAAGTATCAGATGTTGCTCAAAAGGTTGGTGCAAAATTTGGAGAGTCTGCTATAAGCATAGGATTAAATACAGTACAAGCAGTACCAGGAGTCGGCGTAGCAGTTGGGTTAATAAGGGATGCCGATAAACTAGCAACTGCAGCAACTGCGGCAGTAGAAGCAGGTTCTAAAACCGTAGAGATATTATCAAATAGCATAGTAAAGGCAGAAGAAGCCATAAAGAATAAGATGGCAGAGACATCAGAAATAAAAAAAAGGATTAGTAATGGAATTGATACGTTTAATAAGGCAGACGATGTTGCGAATAGGTTAGGATTAAAAAATTATTCAAACCAAACAAACCAAATAAACCAAACAAACCAAACAAACCAAACAAACCAAATAAACCAAACAAACCAAGTTAATAAAAAAGGCGGTAGACCATCAAGGAAATTTAGAAAGGCTAAACGCAGGTTATCTAGAAGACTCCGATTTAGGCTACCTGACTCTTCTTCCAAGTAAGATATCCAATGCTTTTAGAAATATCAAATGAAGTACCAAGGTGCTCTTTTGCAATTAAATAAGCAATATTCTCTTTATCAGTTAATTGGTCTATATACTTTATAATAGAACTCTGGACTTCTAGTGGGTACTTAGAAATATTTTCGGGGATGTAGACGAGTTTATCGGGTTTATCAGTTATATTTTGTTTTACTTCTGGTTCATTAGATAGCATTATTCGTATTAGTATTCTTTAATAATCATACTATTATTAAATCAATTTTTAATTGAATAACCCTGCTCATCTAAATATAAAAATAGTAATTCAAAAAAATTGAACTTAAATAAGCCCGAATAATAGAGAATAACTTTTGCATAATGACAGATGTGGACACACCAACAAATCAATTGCTTATCATTGATAGCGATATTATCAATGATAATCTTAGAGCAAGTCGTGTTACAGATAATTCAAATAGAGTTTCATACCTTAGGAATAGTTCAAATAATGGAACAAATAATGGAACAAATAAAGAGAATTATAACTCCGATAATGAAAATGATTCTATCCGTATAACGACATCTATTTATCGCTATAAGTTTACACAAGACTTTATGGATGAGTTATATAAGTTTTCAAAGATTCATCAATTTGATGATAGACACGCCTTCAAGGAGGCATGGAATTTATGGGTAGAAGAGTCAGATGAAATAATTAATACTGAGGTAGACCGCCTAGAAAGTCTAGGATATGAAGGTGATGTCATAGATAAGATGTTTAAGAGCGCAAGATATTATTTCAGAAATAAGGGCACTTTAAAGCCAGAACCAAAAGAGAGAAGAAAGTATATAGGAGTTCAAAAGGAACTACTAGATATGATGGATGCGCATATTTTAAATAATGCAGATTATAAGCCGTCAGAAGGTTTTGATGATTTCTGTGAGGCCCATAAAGATATTTTGAAGATAGAAGTAGAGAGACTATTAAGTAATAACATTGAATCCTCTGAAATAATGAATAAAATAAAGAAGACCTATAAAAATAGATATTTTATAAGGATAAGCAAATAAGCAAAATCTTTAATAAAGATAATACTATTATAAATCTAAAATGTTTATAATACCAATGTCACTTCAAAAATCAAAAACTACGAGAGAACCTCAAGAAAAACAAGAGGAAAAATATACAAATTTAATAAAAAATGAATCGTTTTTTTCTCTCAATGAAATAGAAATATCGCAGAGAATTTTGAAAATACCGAGTTATTCTAGGCATTTTAATCCAATTTTAAAGAATTCATACATTAACTTAGCGGAAGTAGATATGAATTGTTTTGACAACCGGTTATCTAAATCACAGTCCGAAACAGAACATGATATACCCAGATATTTTCTTATAAAACAATTAAATATATCAAACTTACCAACATTTTACCAAGTATTTTATGAGTCAAAGAGAGAAAATCCTAAAAAGTATTTATTAACAATAATAAATAACTATAAACACTTATTAAATACGATTAAATGCCTAGAAGAAAACCAACTAGTAAATTTAGACTACCACCCATCAACACTACTTTTTAGAAACAATTTAATAGTTTTAACCAATATTTCAAAGTTTTTTCACTTTCCAACAATGAACAAAGAGAGAATAAGTTATCAATTTTCAAGTTATCAACCAAAAAACATATTTTTACCACCAGAGGCGCATATAATTTGTTTTTTAATAGAAAAAAATCAAGAAAGCATATCGGCAACAAATATTGATGATATATCTCTGGCATATACCGCCGGCATAAGTTCTTTAAGTTGCTTTTCAAATGATTTTATAGAACAAGTTAAAGAGAAAACCCGCTTCTCTCTTCAATCCTTTATTAATAAGCCAAAAAGTATAATAATTAATGAGATTCTTCTAATTTCTACTTCATGGAACAACTATGGTTTAAGTATACTTTTTCTGGTTTTATTGAGAGATATTTTCAGACATCTTGGATTTTCTCAAAATGCGTTTATTTTAAAGTTCTCTCAATTATTAACTCAGAATATTCATCCTAACCCTTCTGAGCGCATCAGTCCAATAAGAAACATATCATTATTTAATGATATATTATATAATACTGATAGGTCAGACTTTTTACAACTATTTTGTAAATTAAAAGGCTAATTTAACTATAACTAGTTTATTTTCTTGACTTTCTGGTCTTCTTAGACTTCTTAGACTTCTTGGTCTTCTTAGATGTCTTTGACTTCTTGGTCTTCTTGGTCTTCTTAGATGTCTTAGACTTTTTAGACTTCTTAGCCTTGCCACCGACAACTTCTGAGGTAGACGTAGTTTCGGTCTCAGAATCTTCCTCAGGTAATGGTGACTCATCAAGACCTTGAGACATATCTTCGGATTCAGGTTCAGGTTCAGGTTCGGATTCAGGTTCATCCTCAGAATCGCTTTCGGTCTCTACTTGCCCACCCTTCTTTTTATGTTTCGCATCCATCATTGCTTGTCTATAAGAGTATTTTGGATTCTTCTTAAGACCCTCTTTATGGGTTTTTTGAACTAGTGAAATCCATGCATTCGCCATTATATATTTTAATGAGAAAAGAAATAATATTTATCTTAGTTATGCCAATTAAAAATTGAACTAAAGTATTCTAACTCTTTAATTAACTAAATTAACCTAAACGCATTATATCAAATATACCAATTATACAAAACCTAAAAGAAAAATGGAGCAACCAAAACTAATATTTACTCGTTACTTATATTCAACCGACGAAGTAATGTTAACGTTACTTATATCTCTTCTAAATAAGAGTGAAAAAAGTCTATTTTGGGCATATGAATTATATTATTCCGGCTACGAAAAAGAACTATTTAATTTACTCTGGAAAATCTATTTTGACTTTTATTATACTCTGAACCCATCTTTCTATGATTACTTTGCTAAGAAACATAAAGAATGGAATAAACTACCACGTGGGATAGAGAGAGATAAAATAATTAATATGATTATTAGTAATTTATTAATTCGTCCCCATAACTTTGATATATTCTTATTAAAACAAATACCAAAAAATTTTGATATTGACCTAGAAATACCAATTCAAAATCAAAACTCGGTAGAATCTATACCTATTACAATTATTGATGACTGGCTAAATAGTAATAATTATCTTAATATCGCCGAGTATGTCCTACATAAATGTAAAGAAAATCAATTAGACCAACTATTAGAGCATATAATATATTATTTTAAATTTAAAAACTCAAAAATAGAGCATAAGGTAAAAAAAAATATAAATATTATAAAAGTTGAATCACGAACTCTTATATTAGCCTATATCATGCTTCAATTCTCTATTTTAAATGGGTTAACCATGGGTAAAAAACTTTATATTATTGTAGAAGAAAATGAAGTAACCCCATTTGAAACTGTATATTCTGATTATGATAGTAGTTTTTATCCTTATAAAATTTTACCAAAAGTATGTTTATACTCAATTGATGAAGATAACTATTTGAGCCTATTTAAGTTAACCCGCAATAATAGTTCAATTAACATACGGGATGCGTATATAAATCATTGGGAATATTATGCTTCATATAGTCCAGTATGGAGAGAACGTATTAATAAGCATAAAGGCACAATTAACCACGAAACTAGGAAAATAGACTTCCCTGATGATGATTCATTTGAAGAATTCTACGATGCATTTAATTATGAAACTGATGAGCAAAAAGCAGAGACCCAGAATAAAAGTATTCAACCAATATTAAATAAAAGAACCTGGGCTCATTATTATGAGGAAAATAAAAAAAATGGGTTATTTATTCCAGACCCTGAATATCTAGAAGAACTAACAACGGTTGAATATTAACAAACCTTTATCTTCTTATCTTCCTCAGAGATAAAGACTCTACCAGGGATGTTTGTTTTTTGAATATTTTTTATGCGAGTATATAGAATCGGTAGTTTTTTCTCTGATGGGTAGGAGTGTTTCTTACATAGAACTACACCTTGATTAATAATATAGCCTATATCGGCTCTACTGATATTATCAGGAACAGATGCAATAATATGACAGGATGGCTTATTATCTACATGAAACCATAGGTCATTTGGAGAAGCCGCATCAATAATCGCATCATTATCTTCAGCGTTCTGTCCGATTGTATATGTTATTTCGCACTTTATGC
>Ga0209443_1000392_pt1 | contig 29555 bp, 30 predicted proteins | sample LauGreBMM110DCMD_2_FD_187571 | JGI IMG/M metagenome (GOLD analysis project Ga0209443, IMG submission 187571) | Freshwater lake microbial communities from Lake Michigan, USA - Su13.BD.MM110.DCMD (SPAdes) (version 2) | ecosystem: Environmental > Aquatic > Freshwater > Lake | place: Lake Michigan... | reverse complement strand
TCAATTTTAAATAAAATAATTAATAAAATAATTAATAAAATAATTAATAAAATAATTAATAAAATAATTAATAAAATAATTAAATAATTAAATTATAAATTTAATAAATAAAATAAATATAAATTTAATAATAAATAAAAATTTTAAAATAAAATTGAAATAAAAAATTATTACTATTTATAATGTAATTTAGATTAAAATGACTTCTATTGAAAGCAAGAGAGACATACAAAATATTATTTATAAATTTATATATATTATAAATAATTGGTGTGATGATACCGCTAGTAAAGATAAATGGTTATTGGCTTTAGATTGGTTTACAGAGTTTGATATAATTACATCTAACTCGACGATTAATAATTATAGTAAATACTATCCAAATTTTCATAATATAGCTAACGAATATGATATTATAGTTAAGGAGAATGAGATCGATCAAATAAAATGGGTCAAGTTGGCAGAAATTGTTAATTCTAATATATCAGAAGAGCATCTTACAATTAAATGGGAAAAAAAAATAATAGACATCCTTATTGATGTAGATGATGGAGCAGATATTCCAAATATATATGACAATAATGAAACCAATTTGTTTTCAATTCAAGCAACACAAGAAGATGAAAAGGAATATGTAGAAAGAGCGTGGAGTTATATAAAAACACAAGAAGAAAAGGACCATATAGAAAAAATGTGGCGTTATATAAAGGCACAAGAGGATGATGAAGAGGACCGTATGGAAAGCAGATTCCTAGCTAGTATAGATAAGGGATCTGATAGAAATGACAGTCGTTACTAAAAATAAAAATAAAATAAAATAAAAATAAAAATAAAATAAAAAATTTAGTTTTTATCATGATATGCTGAATAAATAAATCCTATACACAGTATAAAAGTTATAAATGCCGAAATTAATTTAATAGTTTTATTACTTAAACTATTTTCTTTTTTTACTACTAATTTAGAACCTAAATAACTTCCTAATATTATAGTTATTATTAATATAAAACTTAAAGGAAAATCAATCTGTTTTGCTTTCCAAAATTCATATATAGACCCTATTGTTATAGGAAATAAATTTAAAAACAAAATAGCTCCTAAAGTTTTTTTGAATTCACCTATACCTAGCGCTTCTAATCCTAATAAAATTAATCCTGTTGGAAGATGACCAGTTATACCTAAAATAAGTCCAGCTCCTAAACCAAATATTGTTTCAATAATGTATTCAAGCATATAATATAACTATTTTTTTTTTTGAGATAACAATCTAGTCCGTTATTTTTTATAATTACTATTTTCTGGACCATTTACCTCTTTTTTTATTTTTATGCGTTTTCTTATTTTTACGTGTTTTTTTATTAGATATTTTTCTATTTTTTCTACCTCCAATTAAGCCAGAATACATTAATTTTTTAACTGCGTTCGATAAAGGGAGTAATGGAAATTTATCAGGATCGGAGTCGTGTTTTGTTTTAAATAAATTAACAATATCATCAATGGCTTCTTCCCTCGTTTCAATTAATTGAGCTATTTTAGAATTAATATCTGGCGGAAAATTTGTAATCACTCTATCTGTTTTAAAATCATACGTTCCACACGCAAACCCATAAAAACTGGGGTATTCTCTCATATTAACTTCATCAGGTCTATCTATATCACATAATTGTTTAAGTGCTTCTGTATAATTACCATTTTTATATTGTTCTTTCATATAATTCAAAATAGGTATAGGTATTTTTTGAGATTGTCCAAAATCAATTAATAACGGTTTTCCATTTATTCCTTTAAAATAATTATTACTACTTGTATTTATAAATATATTTCCTGAATGAAAATCGCCATGTGTGTAGCCAGTAGACATTGCTAACTTTAACAATATATATAGGGTCATGTTTTTATATAATTCAGAGTTAACATCCTTTCTAAGATTATATAATAATGTATAACTATCTGCGAATTCCATACCAATTACGCCCATATTATAAAACGCCTTTTTGTGTTTTAAGTTGTACATTTGTTGAATTAAACTTTGCGTGTTTGTATTTTCTGCAATATGGAACATTTGGTCAAATAAATCATCTAATCCATTGTCGTCATTATAAATTTTAGAATAAATAATTGCGGGACATATAGGTTGTAAATAATTCATTGTTTTTAAAAATATATCTGTTTGGATATTTACTTCATCTTTAAAAGTTTGTATTTCTCCTGTAGTAAATTTTATACTTGATGTTATATTTACATACTTTTCTTCTTGTCCTTTACTCGCGTCGTGTATAAACCCAATTTTTATAATTATGGTTCTTACTTCGTCTCCATAATCAAATGAACTACTTGATTCAAGGCGTGTATATTTTGACACAACTCCTGGATTTAACGTAGCTTTAAACGTTATTCCAAATGATCCCTTAGTTAAAAAACTAATTTTAGAATTTTTCAAAAAATAATTAAATGCGTCGTCATCTCTACTATTTATCATTAAGCCTCCATTTTGTTTTCCTGATTTTAATTGTATCCACTTTACAAATGAATCAATAGACCTGTTTTTTTCTGAATCGTTAAGTCCACTATCCTCATAATTTTCAACTTCTTTTCCGCCATTTGTAATAAATCGAATGGTAGGGAACCCACTAGGTTCTTTTATACCTTTAATTTTACTAGACATAACTTGATCTATATCAACAATGGCTATATCTTTACTGTTATTTATATCTTTTAAAACATTTTTTATTTTTTCCCATTCAGGTCGAGTAGAATTACAAGGTCCGCAACCTTCCATATAATAAAGAATAAACACCTTGTTCTTTTTATCGCCATGTATAATATTATTTAAATTATCAATATTTGTTTTATTATTTTCATCTTTTTCTTCAAAATTTTTACTATCAATATGTATAAAAACCATTATATTAAATATAGAGAAGATATTAAATAATTATATTTTACAATTTTATCCTCATTAAATATATATGTCTTTACCAACTTTATTATTTATAATAATATTTTTTATAGGACTATTTTTTTACGCAAAATGTGCTGATCCTAAATATTCTGAAGGTTTAACAAATAACGCAAAAAATAAAAATACTAAATGTCCAAATTTATTAATTCAAAAAGGCTCTAGATTTTATTTACATAATTCCAACTTAGCACAAGTTCCTGGAGTAAATCCTGTAGAGTTTGATAATTTAGAAGATTATACTGAATTCTTAGATTGGCAAAGAAGTCAAGGAATAAGATGTCCTGTTTTATATTTACAAGAAACTTATGACGCTCAAGGTACTCGTGTTTACAAAGCTAGACCAAGCGTTTCTGAACCTCAATCTGGATTACCTCCTAGTATTGCTAGTTCTTCAGGAAATACTATATTGGAACATTCAGGTTCTAATTCTCTAGCACATCCAAATCCTACTCTTTTAGTTGATGCTACTAGAAATGATCCGCCATATAATAAAAATTCTTATCCTGCTTACGATCAAACCGATTTTTATATAGGAACTACAACGCCTTTAGATGTGATGAATATAAACCAGCAAAAAACCACAAAAAGTCCTGATCCTATGGATCCTAATTGGGGAGGATCTGCGTATACGCAATCATTAATCGATAAAGGATATTACAAGGGAAGCAATGTATCTCTTTACATTGATTAATTTTATTATTTCAATAATTATTTGTATTATCGAAATAATTATTGACTATCTACATATTTCATTACACTATTTAAAGCATCTTTTGATTGATTTAAAGTAGCTAATTTTGTAATAGTAGGATAAGGATTTGAATGGTCTATTGATAAAGCGGTTTGTAACATTAAACTATTAATTAAATCATCTAAATTTAAAATAGCGGTTTCGTAATCTTTGCTATATTTACTAATTAAAAGCGTATCTTGTAATTTAATTGTAGCCGCTTTAGTTGTAGCCGCATAAGACGCAGCATCTCCTGCTATTCCATTTGTGGAACTGGATGACGCAGAACTAGAACTAGAACTAGAAGTGTCCTTTTTTACAGCAGATTCTGTCTTGTCTAATCCAAAACTCATACCTTCTTTATAATTCATTTTTCTAAATAGAAAATATGCTACAAAACAAATAGCCAAAACCATAAATAAATTCATTAATTCTTTTTTCATTTATATACTATATATTTATTTTTTCAATAAATACTTTAAAATATTTGCTGTGGAAGTTTTGTTAATTTTTCTTGTTTGACCCTTTGTATTTATATAATCAATATCTTTTAGACAATTTTCGTTTTGTTCTACTTCTTTTATTAAATGAGAAATTGAATCGAACTTTTTCATTATAGCTAATGCTGTAACTGAACTTATTCCAGGGATTTGACATAATATTATTTCTCCAATATTGTCTGGCGTTATATTTTCCTTTTTCACTTTTTTTATTACATTCACGTAATCTTTATCCGACTGTTCTTGCGTCTCTTCTTGTTTCTCTTGTATATCTTCTTGTTTCTCTTGCGTTTCTTCTTGTTTCTCTTGCGTTTCTTCTTGTTTATCAATTCCGTCACCTCCATCTTGATTCACTTTTGGCACACATATAATTTTTTCTTGAACCATATTTTGATAAAATGGTTTTTTACCCGCTTGTAAACTTTTTTCTAATTTATAAGCCATATTACAGATCAATAATGCGGTCTCTTCCATGGAAAAACTTCTAAATACAGAAAAACCCTTGAAGTAGTTCAGAGAAAACATTGCAGAATAGGCGGTTTGTTTTTCAGTTTTATTATCCTTAAAACGATTCACGCGATTCACATCTCCTTCTATTAAATAAATTATATTATGATTATGGTGTGATAATCCATTTAACCTATAAGATTGTTCGTCATATCTACCATCCTTAATACTTGCTAATAGATCATTTATGGTCTTTCTCTCAATCACTAATTTTTCTTCTTTTTCATCAGCAATTATAAAATCGCCTATTGGTAAAGCCTCCGTAATTACCTTTATTTGCTTGAAATAAGGTGTAAATAATATAAGCTGATTTATATGTGTCAGAATATCATGCTCTCTAATATCAACTTTGATTATCATTAGTTATTAAATAATTTAATAATATCTTATTAAATCATTTTACAATATACATATCTAAAATTAAAAAATATATTGTTTTAACCCATGTTTCCACTATGAGCCGCACTGTATCCATACTTTTGTGTTTGAATTGTTCTGTTAGGGATACAGAAACGAGGCACCGTTTGAGGAGCACCCATTAACATTGTATTACTTGACAAATACCATCCAACACGAGGTGCTAGACCGGCCTTCTTGTTACCACCACACGTGTTTGTGCGGTTAACTATTGACGCTTGATTGCGACTTGCGCGTGACCCTGACATGTAGACCATTTTATAATCTATTACAATATTATATTTTTATTTAGTCTAAATATTTAAATATAAATCCACCAGCTGTTTTTCTATAATTTCTTAAAACTCCGCTAATATTAGTTTTTCCTATTTTTAATTCTTTTGAAGCTTCTATAATAGAATTATAATTTTTAATTTTATTCATTCCTAAATCATATTGAGTAATTTTTCTTGTAAAACTATTTGCTAAACCAGTTTTAACTTTATGTATTTGATTTTCTTTATTTGTACACCATTCTAAATTGTTAACATAATTGTTTATTTTATTACCGTCTATGTGATTTACTTGTTCTTTATTTTCAGAATTTTTTAAAAACGTTAATGCTACTAATCTATGTAAAGCAAAAGTTTTTTTATTAATATAAACACGAATGTAGCCATTATCATTTACTTTATAATTATTCATAATTGTTCCAAAACTATTTTTAAATCTTCCTAAATTTGAAACAAAATATTTTTTATCTAAATTACAATGTTCACCAAATAAATTTACTAAACTAATTTCTCTCCATTCTTCATTTTCTAAATTATTTTCAATATACTGCCATTTATAACCATAACCAGAATTTGATAGTCCATTAAGACAATTTCCAATAGCATTTCTCCCATTATGTGAATTGATTGTTAATTTATTTTCAAAAGCCCATTTACCCGCTTCTTCTATTGAATTATACTGTTCCAACACTTCATTAGTATTTTTATTTAAACGTAAAATAGGTTTATTTTTATTACAAGTTATTAATAAACCATTACATCTATGTTTATTATTTTCTAAACGTGTATTCCACTCTAGATTACTAAGATTATTATTTAATTTATTTTTATCTTTATGATTTACTTCTGGTTTATTTTCTGGATTTTCTATAAAGGATATAGCAAGAAGTCTATGAACTGTAAAAGTTTTTTGGCCTACATCATTAACTAAACTAACATGATGATATCCAGTGTTAACATTTAATTTCATTCTTTTATTAGTTGTAGTATTCATTACATTTCCAAAATTACTTACGCTGTAATTTGGAAAATCATTTATTATTCGCCAATCTTCCATATTAGTTATATACCATACATATCTTTATGTTAATTTATATCAATTTTATTTAAACAATTTAAACGTAAAAGCTGATATAAATAAAATGTCAGAAATAAAAATCGCACACGACGACGATATAATTAGAACGGACGAAGGTTTAATATTTAATCCTTATAATCCTCAAAATGTTAAGATTACATTGAATGAAGTTCAATCTATTCTTTCTAAATATGGATTACCTCCTATAGTTCATAATGTAGCTCTTTACGAGCGAGCTTTTGTCCATAAATCTTATACGAAAAGACCTCATTATGAAAATGCTATTGCAAATATAACTATTGTTGAAAGGCCTTCAGATTGTTTGCCATTAAGTAGCAAATCTAATGAACGCCTCGAGTTTTTAGGCGACGGTGTTCTCGAATGTATAACTAAATATTATTTATATAGAAGATTTCCTAAAGAAAACGAAGGGTTTATGACAGAGAAGAAAATTGCCATTGTTAAAAATGAAGCTATTGGAAAAATCGCTCTAGAAATGGGATTACATAAATGGTTAATATTATCTAAACACGCTGAAGAAAAGAAAATCCGCACTAATTTGAAGAAGCTCGGATGTCTTTTTGAATCCTTTATTGGTGCTCTTTTTCTCGATTTAAATAAAATTACTGTAAAAGACGACGAAACTTGGTTTCAAACAATGTTTGTTACTGGTCCTGGTTTCCAAATGGCACAAAAATTTATTGAAAGTGTGTTTGAGAAACATATTGATTGGGTTGCTCTTATTCAAAATGACGATAATTATAAAAATATATTACAAGTTAAAATCCAAAAAGAATTCAAAGTTACTCCTCATTATTTAGAAATTGAACATGATATCGACTTCGGGTATAAAATGGGAGTATATTTATGTTTAGGTCAACAAATTCATACATTAACGCATAATGATTCTGTAGACGTTTCATTCTTTAAAACATTTAAATCTATACAAGATTATGTTACCGAAAATGGCAAGGTATTTATATTTATGGGAGAAGGGCAACATAAAATTAAACGCAAAGCTGAACAAATTGCTTGTAATGAAGCAATTACATTCATTAATCTACATGGTGGAAATATGCCAGACCAATTGGAAAACAATGATTAAAGTATAATGTATAATTAAAGTACAATTATAATTGAAGTGCCTAATGAACGTTAATTGTACTATTTGTAAAATTATAAAAATTTATATATTGAAATTATATAAGTAATGAATCCTTTAGAATCATTAAAACAAAAATTAATGGTAAAACCAACAGTTGAAGAAAGGGAACGTGTTGCTGTTGTTATTAAAGGAGAGAAAATCACTAAAAAACAGGCAATCCCTAAACAACCAGCAGATCTATTGGAAAAGGAAGAGGAAGAGGAAGAAGAAGCACCAAAAATAATTGCTCCTATTATTGTCGATGAAACTCAAAAAGGATTTGATCGAAAAACTTTACTTAATAGGTTAAAAGAAAGTAAATTAACTAAAGTTATTGTAAAACCCGCTGTTGAAGCTATTGAAGAGAAAAAGATTATTCAACCTATTCCTGTTTTACCTATAATTAAAAAAGCAAAGAAATTAACTATGAAAAAATCTATTATTGAAGATGATGATGAAGGACAAGAACTAGAACCTCCTATAGACTTCATTAAAAATAAAATTAATGAAATAGAAACTGATATAATGCCAGAAGAAAAAGAACCAGAAATAATACCAATTGAAATTCCTAAGAGAAAAGAAAGAAAAACTCAAAAAATTGAAAAAGGAGTCGCCATTTTAGGACCTGAAACTATCGTCGATATTGGCGATACTGATTTAACTAACAGATTACCAAGAAAGACACCTCCTGTTAATATTAAAGTTTCAAGTTATTACATGAATAATAGAGAAATATTTGTAAATTTTATTAATTCGCTTTTTGAGCCTTATCGACGCGAACTACAAGAAAATAAAGAAAGTATATCATGTGACGCAATTGGTCAAAGCAGCGGTGATTTCTCTCTATTAACACATCAAAAGATTGTTAGGGATTATATGAATCTTTATACTCCATACAGAGGCCTTCTATTGTATCACGGTTTAGGGTCTGGCAAATGTATGAAAAAAGATACACCTATTTTAATGTCGGATGGAACTATAAAATTAGTTCAGGATATAAAAGTGGGAGATTTTTTGATGGGGGATGATTCAAAACCAAGAAATGTTCTCTCTTTAGCTAGAGGAAAAGATAAAATGTATGATATAATTCCTATAAAGGGTGAAAAATATACTGTAAATCAAGAACATATTCTATGTTTAAAAGCATCTGGATTTCCAATTTTTCGTGAAAATAAATCAAATACTAATTTCAATATTCAATGGATTGAAAATAATTCTTTTAAATCAAAAACATTTACATCCAATTTATACAAATCATACAACTCATACAATTTATCCATTGAAGAAAATAAAATAGAAATGAGATGTAACGCAGATAGATTTTTTGAAGAAATTAAAAATAATAAATTTACATCAGAAAATATAATAGAAATTTCTGTAAAAGACTATTTGAATTTATCTAAAAAGAAGAAGGGACTATTAAAAGGATACGCTGTTGGTATTGATTTTTCTGAAAAAGAATTGCCTTTTGATCCATATATGATTGGATATTGGTTAGGGGACCGCAAATCTAGTGGTTCATCGATAACAAGCCAAGACTCGTCATTACATTACTTTAATACCCAATTAAAAAAATACGACCTAAATTTAAGTTATAAAAGTAAACATGATTATAGTATTTTAGGTAATGAAAAGTGTTGCAATAATGCTTTATTAAATACTATACAGGATTTAAATATGATAAACAATAAACATATTCCTATTATCTATAAATGTAATTCTAAAGAAAATAGGTTGAAACTACTTGCAGGATTACTAGATAGTAACGGTTCTTTATTAAAAGGCGGACTCGAATTTACACACAAAAATGAAAAATTAATAGATGATGTTATTTATTTGGCAAGAAGTGTAGGTTTTGCCTGTTATAAATCAAATAAAAATACAAGTTGGACATATAAAGGAGTAAAACACTTTGGAAAAGCTTTTAGAATATCTATTAATGGAGAAGGAATTGAAACCATACCCACATTAATTCCTAGAAAACAAGCTGAAACTAGAAAACAAATTAAGGACGCTTTGGTTACAGACATTAAAGTTAAATATGTGAATGAAGATAACTATTATGGATTTATGTTAGATGGTAATTGTAGATATTTAATGGGTAATTTTACAGTAACTCATAATACAGCCACTAGTATTGCTATTGCGGAAGGAATGAAAGACGATAAACGTGTGATTATTATGACACCCGCATCTTTACGTGCTAACTATATTGAAGAGCTTAAAAAAGCGGGTGATTTATTATATAAGAGAAACCAATTTTGGGAATGGATTTCGACAAAAGATCATCCTGAAACATTAGATCCTATGTCAGCTATTTTGAACTTGCCAAGGGAATACATTACCAGAAATGGTGGCGCTTGGTTTATTAATGTAAATAAAAAAACAAACTATAATGATTTAACTGACATTGACAAAAAAACACTAGATGATCAGATAAATGAAATGATTAAACAAAAATATACATTTATTAATTATAATGGTTTGCGCACTCAACGTCTAGAAGAAATGACCGCCGGGTTCACTCGTAACCTTTTTGATAATTCAGTAGTTGTTATTGATGAAGCTCATAATTTAATTAGTAGAATTGTTAATAAATTAAAGAAAGAAAAACCTATTCCAGAAACTAAAAAGGGAGAGAAAGAGCATTTGCCTCTTAATTTAGCTACTAAATTATACGAATTATTATTAAGTGCTAAAAACGCGCGAATTGTGTTATTAACTGGAACTCCTGTTATTAATTATCCTAACGAATTTGGAATACTTTTTAATATTTTAAGAGGTTATATTAAGACATGGCGAATCCCAATTGTTGTTAAAACAAATAAAAAAATAGATAGAGAAACACTACAAACAATGCTAATGGGCGAGAAATCTTTAGATTATATTGACTATTCGCCTTCAAGTAAAATATTAACTATTACAAGAAACCCTTTTGGATTTAAAAATAAAATTAAAAAAGACTCTGGGTATCAAGGGGTGTCTAACGTGAAGAAAGATGAAAAAAATGATAATGTAATAGATGTAGAATCTGTAAATGATGACGAGTTTGAGAGAAAAATAATCAGTATTTTAAGAAGAAATGATCTTGATGTTATTCCTGATGGAATTGAAATAAAAAATAAAAAAGCATTACCTGATAATTTAGAAGAGTTTCTTACTAGATATATTAACGACACTGATAAAAAACTTAAAAATGTTGATTCATTAAAGAGACGTATTCTTGGATTATCATCTTATTTTAGAAGCGCACAAGAAAATTTGTTACCAAGATACAACAAAACACTAGGAGTTGATTATCATGTTATTAGAATAGAAATGAGCAATTTTCAATTTAAAATGTATGAATCTGCTCGTAAAGAAGAGAGAAAATCTGAAAAGCCTAAAAAAACACCCAGTGCTGGTGATTTATTCAAAGATTCTTCTTCAACATATCGCATTTTTTCACGGTTATATTGTAATTATACAATGCCAGAAAGACCTGTACCATTTGCTAAAAAGAAGGAAGGCGAAGGCGAAAAAGAAGGCGAAAAAGAAGATGACATGGAAAGATTATTAAAAGAAGCAAGTCGGGAAGAAACAAAACAAGATGTAAGTGATGGTAATGAAGGAGAAATAGAAGGCGATGAAATCCTTGACAAAATTGGCGGAATAGATTATAAAGAAAGACTTGATAGAGCACTTAAACATATAGAAGAAAATTCAAACGATTTTTTAACACCCGAAGCACTTCAAACTTATAGCCCCAAATTTTTACATGTGCTCGAAAATATTCAAGATCCTGAATATAAAGGATTACATTTGGTTTATAGTCAATTTAGAACTATGGAAGGTATTGGTATTTTTAGTTTAGTTTTAGAAAAAAATGGGTTTGCTAGGTTCAAAATTACAAAGAATTCAACAGGCATTTGGAGTATTGATATTGCCGAAGCTGATAAAGGTAAACCAACTTATGCTTTATATACAGGAACTGAAACATCGGAAGAAAAAGAAATTATAAGGCATATTTACAATGGAGAATGGGATGAAATTTCTGATAATATTTCTAGTGAATTAAAGAAAATAGCTAATAACAATAATATGGGCGAAATTATTAAAGTGTTTATGATTACTTCCTCTGGTTCTGAAGGTATTAATTTGAGAAATACTCGGTATGTTCATATTATGGAACCGTATTGGCACCCTGTACGTTCAGAACAAGTTATCGGACGTGCTAGACGCATTTGTAGTCATAAATCATTGCCTAAGGCTTTACAAACGGTAGAGGTATTTGTATATTTAATGATTTTTTCTCCTGAGCAATTAAAGTCTGATGAAACGATCGAATTAAGAAGAAAAGATATAAGTAAAATTGATAAAAAATCGCCGATTACTAGTGACCAATTTCTGTATGAAATTTCTGAAATCAAGGCTAATTTAACATCTCAGCTTACTGAGGCCATTAAAGAATCAGCGTTTGATTGTTATATTTATTCAAATGGTAAATGTGTTAATTTTGGAGATGCTAATAATAGTAAATATTCATACACTCCTGATTATTCTGAACAACAAAATGACACAACAGTTCAAGCGAATAAAGTAGCTATTGAATGGGTTGGAAAACCAGTTACATTAAATGGAGTTCAATATGTTTATCGTAGAATTAGCAAAAATGTACTTAATATTTATGATAAATCTAGTTATGAAGCTGCTCTAAATGATTCTTCAATTATCCCTTTACAAATCGGAACATTGGAAACAAATGAAAGAGGTCAACAAGTTTTTAAACAGTTAGTAACATAATGATAATACGAGTTCAATTATAGTTTGATCATCTTCTGATAAATAATTGTAATTTATAACTCCTTCTTCTATAGACGCAATTGATTTATTATAATATTGGTTGGATGTTTTTTTAACATATCTTAAAGCTTTTATTATTTTTTTATCTCCAAATACTAAAAATCTTAGGTTTAAATTTCTAAATTTGTTATAATTATTTGTCATCTGAAAACTAGCTAAGTTAAATATATTTAATAATATAAGTATGTTGAAAATATTCATATTATATATTTATATATTTATTTATCTGTTTATCTGTTTATCTGTTTATCTGTTTTGTAAAATAGATAAAACGGTGTCAATCTTATTTTTTATTTCTTTCATTTCTTCTTCTAAATTATTTAATCTATCTTCATTATTTTCATTTTTTTCATTATTTTTTGACTCTGTATTAGTAGGAATAGGTTTATTTTGTATAATGCGTTTTAATTTTGAAAATAAATTAGATTCTAATAAATTGTAATTTTCGATTTCTTCCAGTTCATCCAGTTTTTCAAGTTCTCTAGTTTCATTTACACCCCATGTTACATTTTTCTTCTGTTCTTGATAATTTAAACTTAAATCTTGAGTATCTATTAAATACTTTAATTTAGTAGAACCTTTATCTATTTGTTTTATAGGTTGTATGGGTTGTAATTTTTCAGATTTAAGTGATGTTTCTTGAGGGGTTAACCAATTATCATTTTGGGACTTAACAAAATTCATATTTATTTGTTCAACCTCGTAATTCCTTTGCGCAGCCATATCTTTTAGCATTTTTTCCATTTCTGTTATTGGCGATTCCTTTAATTTATCACTGAAATCAGGAACATTTGGCACTTTAATCGACATTGCGTTTGTAAATTCTTCTTGTCTTTTATTTAAATCTCTTTCAAATTGCCCTTTTTTATCATTTTGTATCTCTTCATAAGTAATTAATTCTTTTTGAGTAGTTGGTGACAATTCTTCGTGTATTTGAATTTTATTTATATGTGATGGATTATTATTTTTTATGTAATTTAGCATTAATATTATATATTTTTTATTCATTTCTATTAAATTACTTTTATTTTTTTCATTATTATAAAAACCTTGTAAATTATTAAAGAATATTTGCGAAATTTTACTTTGGATATCTTTTGTTAAAAATTTAAAAATATCTTCATCACTAATTACATCCCAAATCATCGAAATATTTTCTCTATCTAAAAAATCCGCACTGCCATATTGTTTTAACATTAACTATATAAAATATACAAACGAAGTTTTATATAGTTTAACATGAAATCAAGTTTTTATTCTTTATTTCTTATTTTTTATTTCTTATTTTTTATTTCTTATTTTTTATTTCTTATTTCTTATTTCTTATTCTTTATTTCTTATTTCTTATTCTTTATTTCTTATTTTAGATATTATAACGTTGTGCGCTATTAATAATAATTTATTGTATCATTCATCTAATATATAATAATTTATTATTATATCAATCTATAATGAATCATTAAAATACACTTTTCTAAATTTTGACATGTATTCATCTTTCAATATATGTGTTTTTAAATAATGTTCTGTCATTTTATCTTCAAGCATATGAACAATGAAAAATAAAGAGTAAATACCACATTCAGTATTACCATATTGATGTTCAACACCCTCGTTACTATCAAAATTAAATATGATCTTTGGATTCAATGCTAACCCTTGTTTCTTTATTCTATCTACAAGCGCAATAATTTGCAATGAAGGTTTATCTCCAGTACTATCAAAGAAAAATATGTTTTTCTTTTTTATATTAATAAACATTGAAATCCAATGCTGTCCTGGTCTATTATGAGGGTCTGTATTAAATATGATACCTATTTTTGTTTTACCATTTTTGATCTGTTCAGTTAAACTAAAATTACATAATTCATCCCACACACATTCACCATATAATTTTTTGGTATCAAAATCAATTGGCGATGGACCTATAAAATCAAAACATTTATATGCTTTTTCATATTGCTTCATAACATTCATAATATCAACGCTTGATAACCATTCATTCGGATTCGTTTTCCATTCATTCGGCGATTCGGGAGCAAATGAGTCAGCAATATCACTACTAACTTGACCAAAAGCGGATTTCTGTTTTAACCAACAGGATTCTTTATTACAAACTTTACTTAAATACTCAGATAATAAACGATGTATTTCTTTTGGTATATTAGTATTAATCTTAACATCTGGATGTCTAGCATTCCATAAATCTCGTAATTTATATAAATTCTCGTTTGTATAACAAGTAAAATGGTTTATCTCGTCTTTCGATTTTGGGCTACAATTAATTTTTCTTAACTTAACTGTTTTATTCTGTCTTGATACAGAGGTATCTTGCTTTGAGTATTTTATATTGTTTTTAAACCTTGTGTTTCTTTTTTTCGAATTATGTAACCGATATTTCCTTTTTTTAGTTATCTTCATATTTATTAGTGATATTTTTCTTTTTTATTCCTTTGTTTTTTAATTCAATATCTTGTAAATTAATAACTTTTTGGATTGGAAATATTATTTCCTCTTTCTTTTTAGTAGATACCCTTTTTACATATTTATCTAAAGTTGGCACACTTTGGATTTTAATTGACCGCATCAAAAGATTATCGGCGTCAGAAGTTTTTTCAGCAATATCTTTGGTTTCTTGGGCTAAATTATTGATATCTAAATTATTGATATCTTTTAGATCTTCTATATCTTTATACTCAGCTTGTATCAAGTCATTATTATCTATTGTTTTGAAATAATTAATACACGAATTAACAAATTCATTGTAAGCGTATTTTACATCTGGTAATAAATCGGATGGATCATCTTTTGAAACTAATAATTCCTTAAATAAATTGTAAATTCGTTTTCTATAAAACCTCCTATCTTGTTTATTTATTGCCTTGGCCTTTTGGTTTTTTATATGCTTACTAAACATTTCTTTATTTAGCAAACAATCTAAAGTTACTTGGTTCACAAAATTTTCTGACATAATATTAAATATCAAAATATTAAAATATTAAAATAATTTACCAGTGTAAGCAAAATCTTTTAATTTAATTCTTACTTTGTTTATTACACTCATCGAATTATCAGTTACATATTGACATGATAACATTACCCTTTTCTGATTTTTACATAATTTTGATGCTCTATGATATAAATAATTTCCTTCAAAACACAAAGCATTATTTGTTAAATCTAAACTAACTATTTTTCCAGTATCTTTCATAAATTGAAATTTTGTACAAGTATTATCGTGTGTTATAGGTATTAACACTGTAAAAAATCTCCCTTGATAATAATTGTAATCATAGTGCCAATTTATCCAATCATCTTCATTTTCATAAATTAGTAAAGAGCATGACGTTGGGAAATTTAAATCAGTTGGGTATAATTTTAGCCCTATTAAATCTGAAATAATATAACATAATTCATTTTGATAATAATTTATTAATTTATTAGAGTTTTTAATTATATTTTGTGTAGATATAGTAATACCTTTTTTATTTGGCAAAGCACAATTTAAAATATTTTCTGGATACAAAGACATATCTACTCTTTTTTGTATGTTTTTATTTAGAATCATGCTATTTATATCACCTTTTATCTCAGATGATAAATCCACTTGAAATTGTTTATATAAACAAAACTCATTACTACAAATATATTTTTTTTGAATTTTACATGATCCAGAATTATAGGCGTAAATTATGATACCAACAATTAAAATTAAAAGTATTATTAACACTTTAATTATGATATTTAATTTACTTAACTTATTTAATTTATTTAACTTATTTAATTTATTTAATTTATTACTCATATAATAAATTAATATTATAAATTTAACATTGTAAATTTAGCATGATTGATATGTAAGATCTTTTACTTGAACTCTAGTAGGATTCATAAACGCGGTTATTCCTATTATTTCTGGATCTGGATTTGGATTAAAACTTGGAAATATTTCATCGCGAAATAATAACTCATGTTGTTGTGGAGTTGTATTGGTTTTGAATTTATAATTGTATAAATCACTGTTACTATTTGGAACATATACAGATTGACTACACTTTTGCAAAGCATATATTTGATTTCTTAATTCGGATTCAGTATTTATACTAGAAGCAAACCCTGACCATGGAGACTGAGTATTACCTGGATTGAAAACATTATGAACATTATATGTAGGCATCTGTTCTAATCTGACGTTTGCGGTTTTTCTAGGATCCACTATTGGAAAATGCGAATATTTTGTTGTTACAGGACGAACATCTAAATAAGGTTGTAAGTTTTGTGATGGAATATTTCTATCATATATTCGTTTATTTGTTTGTTCGTGAATTGTTGAAGAACACACTTGACTTTGATTATTATGATTATTCATTTATATAATTAATATATATATTATTTAATATACATTATTTTATATACATTATTTTATATACATTATTTTATATACATTATTTTATATACATTATTTTATATAAATATATAAAGCTTTGAATATAATATAATATATATATTAATGTGCGGAATTTTTGCTCTTCTCAATTCTGAAAATTTATCAAGAAACAAAATTACAACTGAATTTGTAAAAGGGCAAAATCGTGGGCCAGAGATTTCTAAATTAGATTTTACATTTATGAAAATGGCATTAGGATTTCATCGATTAGCTATAAATGGGTTAGATGATGAGTCTAATCAACCATTAATAATGAATGATATTGTTCTATTGTGTAATGGTGAAATCTATAATTACAAACAATTATATAAGGCAATGGGAATAGACGCAATAACTGGGTCTGATTGTGAGGTTATTATACATCTTTATATTAAATATGGAATCGAACAAACTCTCACTATGTTAGAAGGCGAATATGCTTTTGTTTTATATGATAATAGAATATCTGAAGATCTTAATAATAAATTTTATGTAGCACGGGATCCTTTTGGAGTTAGACCTTTATATTATTTAAAAAATAATCAAAATAATCATAATTTTTTTAGTTTATATGGATTCGCTTCAGATATGAAATGTTTAACCGAATTTTATAATTTTAACACTTATCATTATTCAATTGAACAATTCCAACCAGGCACATATAGCATATTTAACATGTCAAATAAAGTACACTCTATTTGGGAACCTCAAATTGAAAATGTACCCTTTTTTATTTCTAATTTTTCACATAGTTGGTTAATTAATGATACCACCTCAGATGTATTTATTGAAAATATGTATAAAAAAACAGCATATTATTTAAACGCCGCTGTAAATAAAAGATGTTTAACTACTGAAAGACCTATTGCATGTTTATTATCTGGAGGATTAGATAGCAGTTTAGTTTCTGCTCTAGTAAATAATTTTTATAATACACATTGTATGCCAAATAAACTAGAAACTTATAGTATTGGGCTACAAGGATCGGAAGACTTAAAATATGCCCGTATTGTAGCTGACTATTTGGGAACAAATCATACTGAAATTGTTGTTACTGAAATAGAAATGTTTGAAGCCATTCCAGAAGTTATTTTTTCTATTGAAAGCTATGATACTACAAGTGTTAGAGCTAGCATTGGAAACTATTTACTTGGTAAATATATTTCGAAACATAGTGAAGCCAAAGTTATTTTAAATGGAGATGGTTCAGACGAATTATTCGGTGGATACCTTTATATGAACAAATGTCCTGATGATATTGAGTTTGATAAAGAAACGCGCAGATTATTAAAAGACATTCATTTATTTGACGTTTTAAGATCAGATAAGTCTATTTCATCGCATGGTCTTGAACCAAGAACACCATTTTTAGATAGAAGTTTAGCAAACTTTATTTTATCAATACCGCCTTATTTTAGAAATCATAAGAATTTTAATCAATGTGAAAAATATTTGTTAAGAAAAAGTTTCACCACTGATTATTTTCAAGATACCAATGGTAGACAACTTTTACCAAATGAAATTCTGTGGAGGAAAAAAGAAGCGTTCAGCGACGGTGTAAGTTCTCACGGTCGTTCATTATACAAAATTCTACAAGATTTTATTTCAGAACATTTAAATTTTGAAGAAAATACACAAAATTATACCTCTTCTATCGAAACAGAAAAATACTATTATAAAAAAATATTTACTAAATATTACCCTAAATGTGAACACATAGTACCTTATTTTTGGATGCCTAAATATATTAACGCAACTGATCCAAGTGCCAGAACATTATCGTTTTATTCAAATACAGATACATTAAATGTTGATGTTTAATCTAATTATTTAATCTAATTTATCTATTTTATCTAGTTATTTTATATGATATCAAAAAGTAATTTAAATTTTATTCAAGAAAGGTTTTTTAATATTTTTATATATACATCTTATACATTAATTTTTATTTCATTTTTAGGGTTATCTGACGCAGCTCCAAAATATCTCTCTGGTTTAGATTATTATGTTAGAATTTATATTTGTTTATTTTTAATATGGAGGTTTAATCCTTTTAGAAAAATAGTTGAATTTACAAATCTTGACCGCAAAATAGCGTTTAGTGCGGGGCTATTTATTTTTACAACTACGGTGTTAAAACAATATTTAGATACAGCAAGTGGTACAGTTAAACATATTATAAGTTCACGTTTATAAAATTATAATTTTCATAATATTTTCATAATATTATGAAATCTAAACAGATTGCTCGAGGTAAAAATGTTAAATTAAATATTTATACGTATGTTTTTTTTGTTTTACAAGAGTGTAGCAAAATCATATTAAAAATTACCATATTTAATTCGTTGTGTTTTATTTCTTTTAAAGTGTTGGTTTTTACGTGTATGATTCTTATTTGACTTATTAAAAAACTCTTGTAAATGAAGTACTATTTGTTTACCCAAAATTCTATCAATTTCATATTCTTTTGAACCTTTTTCTACCACAGTATATTTATATCTTTTAAAATCGACCGTCATAAAATTATGAAACTCGTTATCTTTATCTTCACCTATTATGGTTTTACCATGATCGCTTTCTTTAAATTTTTTAATCATATCCTCTAATTTTAAATCATATACATAAGGTTTTACATTTATGTAATAAATATTATCATTTGTCATATCAGGATAAAAACTATCGTCTAAAAAACAAATTTCTGCGTTAGCAGGCACTTTTGTACATTTAATAAAATCCTTGTGCGATTTATTATGAGATGTTCTACATATTTCTACTATTTTACCGTTTACTTTAAAAGCTGATATTATTTGGTCGAATATTTTATAATTTATTTTATTCTCAAAATATAGCATAATATGGTTTGCCCATTCTAGGGGTCCTTGATTATTTGTGTATATCATCATTTTATGGCAACATTTAGATTGTTTCTTTTTTTTTAAATAGGTTAAAATATTTATTATATTTGGTCTTATAAATTCATTAAATAAATCTAAAGTATTATTAAAATCAGATTGTGTCAAAATTGGCTTGTTTGTTGTTCTTAAATAATTTGCTAAGCAATCCCAAAAAATACCATATTCCGTAAAATACCCTAACGTTTCATCTAAATCAAATACAACTATTTTCATTATGCTACTAATATATGTCTATTTTTTAGATTTTACAACTTTTCTCATTTACAACTTTTCTCATTTACAACTTTTCTCATTTACAACTTTTCTCATTTACAACTTTTTATTTTACAATATTTTTATATTATGTTAATATAATAGGATACTATTATGTCTGAATTAAATAATAATGATTACATACAAATTTTAGAATATTATAACATTACTATACCTAAGTCTAAACAATTGCTTAAGCTAAAAGCCGAAAAAATATTAGCAGAAAAATTATGTAAATGTATTAAAAAACTTGACCCACAAAATGAAGCTAGATCAATAGGAATATGTACTAAAACTATTTTTAATAGAAAAGGGTATACCAGAGGAAAATTTAAGTGTAAAGGTAAACGATCTGTTAAAATCCTAAAAATAAATAAAACGAGAACAAGAACAAGAAGGAATAAAATGTAATTGTTTTTTGTTTATTTTGGTTTATTTTAATTTATACAATTCTCTTATAATGAAAAGTATCAAAATCATCCAAAAACAGTTCATTTAATTTTTTAATTGTTTTTTTTTCAAATACTATTACATCTGAACCTTCTTTATTTGATACATTTTTTTTTGTAGGCGTATGTAAAATTTTTTTAAACCCAAGATGATTTAAAATAATTATAAAATCCTCTTCTAATGTCTCGAACTTTCCAATCAAATCTACACCACATGTTCCATCTATATCTTGAATTTGTATCATTTGACTCATAAATATATGACCATATTCTATATCTGAAACATTATATTTATTTTGATTCAAATATGTAAAAAAATCTAGTTTTAAATTTAAAATAGTATCAAAATGTTTCCATCCAGATAAAGCTCTATCATATGGGTTTCTTATAAAACAAAACTTAGTATAGGTTTTCCATTTTTCTTCATCCATATTCATGGCTTTATTTAAATATTCACTCGTTTTACAATAAGCTAATAATCCTACTAATTTGTTAAAGAATGTTTTATCATAAGTATTATTACCAGTTATTACATGTCTAAATAAATTAGCTCTACAAATTGAATCATGGTCTGGACGTCTCTTTGCTATTAATGATAAGTAACTAATAAAACCATAATATTTTACTAATGTTGGACCAATATAAGTTCCGCCTGTTTTTGGTATGTGAATAAAAATGGCTTTCTTTTTGTGATTAATGTAAATCATTACTAATACTAATTATGATTTATTTATATATTTTTTGTTTCATTTATACCGATTATTTCATTTATACCGATTATTTCATTTATACCGATTATTCCATTTATACCGATTATTCCATTTATACCGATTATTCCATTTATACCGATTATTTCATTTATACCGATTATTTCATTTATACCGATTATTTTATTATAATAAGTATTTTTCTCTCTCCTTTCTATTTCTAATTTATCAATCTGTGTTAATTTTGATTGGTTAAATGTTGTATTTTTAAGATTTATATAAATTAAATTATTCCTAAACATATGTATACATTAAAGAATAAAAATTATATAATTATTTTGCTAAATGATCTAAAGCTGATAATAACACTAATTCTTGTTCTGTAAACTTTTGGAATATTAAATTAGTATCCATTTTAATTCGAAAATGGTTAGATTTATATCCAAAATTTTTACATATACAAAAAACACCTTCCTCTGTTATTTTCATTTCACAAAATAAAGCCCCTTTTGTTAAATTAATATTATTTGGATCTTCAATTGGAATCCATCTAATATACGTTCCATATTTTAAATCACTCATCTCATCTACATACTTATAATCTCTCAATTTACTCAATATATCTAGCGTATCTTTTCTAGAAAGATGTAATTCTTTCACAATATTTAAATTCATTTCTTTCACTTTATCAGTCGTGAAATTAAATAAGTTCTCATTTGTTTCGTCATCTAAAGCTTTTAATAATTTTGGAATATCCATATAATAATATATACATATTTGAACATTTAAATCCTATTTTTTTAAATAATTTCTAAATAATTTTAAATTATTTTATATAAGCTTTTTACCAAGCACTACCAAAACCTCCTCCTAGTACCGAATTTGCCGCTAAAGGGTCACTAAATCCTTCATTCATTCCGCCTGGCGTAGCTGCTCCTACTAAAGGTGTTGAATCCTGTCTATACATTGCGTTATAATTTGGCGCTTGACTCGTATCATTGCTACTAGAGTTATCATTTGTTGGTAAAGAACTAATGGCGGTTCCATCGGTGTATAATGATTGTGTCATAGCTGCGTTATTCATTTGCTGTCCTATTATTTGCCCTGAAATTGGCTGGCTTACTTTAACAGTACCGTTTTTCCCTTTTGCGTTTTTCTTTTTATCTTCTTTTCCATTCCATAATTCATTAATACGTTCTACTAAAATACTTACCTTTTCTCCTATTTTTGTTTGCAAACTTAGTGTTATCATTAAAACCGCTAAAATTATAAAAATTATACTAAAATCAGGGTATTTAGCTCCGCTATATGGTGGTATAAATGTTATAATTCTATGAATTAATAATAAACCAACAAACATAACAATTATTTGTATGACAATTTCAGACGAAACCTCTAAACTTCCTTTATTATCATCTGCTTCTGGAACATATTTTGACATTAATTTATTCAAAATTACTACTGGTATTATAGATATCAATGAATATTGGACAATATTTAATATATCTGATTTTGAATCATCGTCAAAATTAAAGACGTGTTTAAAAAAACTTTTTTTAGTATCATCTGAACTATCCATATGATTTATAATTAGAAATTAAAATACAAAAATTGTGTTTAAAATAAAGTATCTAAAATAAAGTATTTTAAAGATATTCTAAATATAATTATCTATTACAGTAAATATATTATATTTGTATTGTGTAATATTTTACACCTTTTTACATTTCAATCTTATATATTTTTTAAATATTATTACACTGTGTTATTTAGTTTGTTATTTTAGTACATTAGCTAAATAGATAAAGGACGATAAAATAAAAGACGATAAAATAAAAATTCTTGATAAAGAACTTTTAGAGAAAGAATACAAATTTTATACAAATTTTATACAAAGTTGTTGCGTAAGTAATTTAAAAACAAAGTGTATATAATTACTATTAAAATGAGTAGCAGTTCAAGATCTATAGCCGCCGCTAGAGCAAGAAGAGCTGGAGATCCAGCACCACCTGTAAGTGGAGGAAGACCTGGGACATCGATTGGTTCCCATGCGGCTTTCGTACCACAACAAATGCCTTCTCAATACCAAAATAATGTACATCCAAGCAATGTTAGACTTTCTAAAAGTCAATCACAAATGCCTCCTCCTCAACAACCTCAAAATGGTAACGGATTACCGTTCTCAAAATTAAGCGTTTCAGATGCGATTGGTTTAATCACTTTGCGTTTAGGACGAGTTGAACAATTTGTTATGGACCTTGAAAATGGTGACAGTGATATTCTTTCTGAACGATCTAATATTCCTGAAAATACAAAAATAATTGACAGCAGTATTTTAACTAATATTATTAATAGATTGGATTCTCTTGAAAAGAACACATCTAATCAAAATAGTACAATTATCGCGTCAATTAGCGAGGAAATAGTTAAAACAAATATTTTAGTTTCTAAAAACGCAAACGATTTAGTTAAAGTTGATAGAGATTTACTTGAAATGAAAGATTTGTTGAAATCGGTTATTACAAAATTTGATACTTTTATTAATGAAACCAATGAAAAATTCTCTGATTATGAAACAGCTATTGCGGATCTTGAAAAAAATATTGTACATGTAGATGATAATGACACTTCTAATTTTGCCGCTGAAAATTTTATTTCTGATGAATCAGAATCTATTGTATCCGAAACAGATAATAATATTATGTCGGTTGATCTAAAAAATATTTTAAAAATGGAACTTGCTAATGAACGAATCTAGAGCAACACATTCTATAAATAATTATTGTAAAAGATATTAAATGTATTACGTTAAATATATTTAATATGAAGGTTATTATTACTGATAAACATAAGAAGGATATATTCGTGGCTTTATTTCAAACTCTTAAAAATTGCTCGTCATTGGTTAGCGCTAATTTTGAACTAGACCAATTACATATTCAAGGCATGGATAAATCACATGTTTGCCTGTTTGATGTTAGTATTAAAAAAAACTGGTTTGATAATTATGATGTTAATGAGGAAACAAATATGTGTTTTGATTCTTCTATTTTTCATTTAGTAATTAGCACTAAACAGGAGTCGCACGATATGATTATACATTCTGATAATGAGGACAATTTGAGCGTATCTCTTGTAGCACAAGAACATTTAAAAGGCGAATTTAATAAATATTTTAAAATTCCTTTAGCTGATTATGATTATCAAGAAATGAATGTTCCTGAAGTGGAATATGATGCTGAATTTTCTATATCTTCCAAGAAAATGTGCGAAATTCTTTCACAAATGATGACATTTGGCAATGATATTAATATCAAATGTAGCGAAGAGAAAATTGATCTAATCACCTATGGTGTAACAGGCGAAATGCTTGTCAATATTCCTATTGAAGATTTAACCGAATATGCTATAGTTGAAAATGAAGAAATTAATCTTAGCTATAGCTTAAGCTATATCAACAAAATGTGTTTAACAAATAAATTATCTAATGAAGTACAAATATCTATTAGTGGCGAATATCCAATGAAAATCAAGTATGATTTAGGAGATGACAGTTTCCTTATGTTTTATATTGCTCCTAAAATTACCGATTAACTTCGTTTCGTTATAGTTAGAAAAAACTATTATTATTTTTATTTAAGATTGTAATGAAAATAATAATTGGCCTTTTTATATTTTGCTTAGTTTTATTTATTTATTTACATGTTCAATTTCACTTAAAAACTAGCGAAGATCTTGAAATGTATGAAATTGATCAACCCTCTAAAGACAAATTGGAGGAACTTTGCGACATCAGACAACCTATCCTTTTTGATTTTGATAACCAAAAAATGATGGATACTTCCAATAAAACATATATTACAAATAATTATCATGCTTTTGAAATTAAAATAAGAAATATAAGAGATACTGATCTTAATACTGAATTATATATACCATTACCATTACATGCTGCGGTTAAACTATTCGAGGAAGATAAAACGTCCAGCTATTTTTCTGAAAATAATACTGACTTTTTAGAAGAGTCTGGCGTTATTAAAAATTTGAAATACAATGATGCGTTTTTACGACCATATATGGTCTCTAATTGTAATTATGATATTATGATGGGAAGTAATAATGTGTGTACTCCATTTAGGTATGAAATTAATTACCGTAATTACTTTCTTTTAACGCAAGGTAGTGCTCAAATTAAAATGGCGCCTCCACATAGTACTAAATATCTGTATCCTGTATATGACTATGAAAACTTTGAGTTTAGATCGCCGGTTAATCCCTGGACACCGCAAGCTAACTTTGTTGCGGATTTTGATAAAATTAAATGTCTCGAATTTACTTTAACACCTGGTAAAACATTATTTATACCTGCGTATTGGTGGTACAGTATTAAGTTTAATAATAATACTAGCATTTCTTGTTTTCATTATAGAACTTATATGAATAATATTGCAATAATGCCCTATATATCATTACATGCTTTACAAATACAAAATGTTAAACGTAATGTAGCAAAAAAGGTTAGTATTAATGAACTTAATAATGAAGTTATTTATCCTAGTGAAACTGAAACTGAAGAAAATAACGTAAAACAGTCAATTAACCACCTCAATCCAAACGCGCACTCTAATATAGGAAATATCAATAACTTTAATGAACCAATACCAATAACATCTATAAATGATACAATTGGTTCTGAAATAAATAAATTAGACTAAACTTTTTTACTCGTTTAATATATGAAGTCTACGAAAAACTTATTTTCACTCTTTACCTTTTCAAAAACTAAACATAGAAGAATGCGAGGTAAAAGGGCTACCGGTAAAAGGGCTACCTGTAGAAGAACCCGAGGTAAAAGTTATAGACGCTTTATAAAAGGAGGCTGAGGCGAAATTATACCTAATATTATACCTAATATTATGAAGGGAGGCTGAGTCGGAGCTATGCCTTATAATTAAATATAACTTTCATAAAATAAAGAATTGTGATATTTTCTTGGATGACAAAAACTACTTACATTAGTGTAATCGTTTTTTGATAAAGAAAAAATTATTTTTCTAGAACTTAAATTTGTAAAGGTATAATATTACATTATGATATCGATAAATTCGGACTTCACGTCTTTCGATTTTGTTGTAATAGATTTAATTGTACTCCTACAATAAGCGCAACTTGGGTTTTTTAATAAATCACAAGTTTCTAATGTTTTTATTACACAGTCTTTACAAAATTCGTGACTACAATTCAAATTTACAAAATTTATTTTATTACTAGTTTCATAACAAATATTACATTCGCATAATTCATCTATAAAATTTAACTCTTCAATTAGTTTTATTTCTATATCAAATTGTATTTCAGCATTGTTTCCTTGTAAAATACGATTCAATATTTGATAAAATATATTTAAGTTATCATCAAAACGGTCTCTTTGTAACATAATTATACCTTCAATCGCTTGAGTTATCCTTATATTTTCTGTATCAGATTCTTGTAAAAATGGAATAAAATCATCTGCCTCTGTCTCTGAAATTATTAATTCTGATAATTCCTCGCAATAAAAGTAGTCTAGTATTGAATCTAAATTATTCTGAACATTTGATCTTATTGTAGAACCACATGTTCTAATAGCAAACGCTCGCGCTGTTGTAATATTTTCTAAATAATAATTTGATAACCATATCTTAAAATTATTACGCGCGTTTTCTCCTTGATTACATATAATTTTTTGGTTTATACACTCTTGTCCAAATTCTATTATTCGTTGATCAGTACATGTTGTAATTATATGTCCTGGAGCATGACAATATGAGCAACATCTTGTTATATTTCTGGGAAATCTCTGAACACCACTATTTCTAAAAATTCCTGCTCCATCTCCAGGAAATAATTGAGTAATATTTCTATTTTCTGCGGTTGTATCGTATGAATTCATTTTACAGAATAATCTTGTTTATTGTTTATTGTTTATTGTTTATTGTTTATTTTCATTTCAATTTTATAAATAATACTTTTTGTGTAAATATGTATTAGTAGTTAAAGATATAAATACAACTACATATATCTAGTAACAATATGGATACATTTAAACTATATGTACATGACCGAAGTTACAATATGTGGGACGCATTTGAAACAACGCATTTCAATAAAGTTACACTAGAAATCAATCCTATTGAACATAAATTATTCACAAATGATGTATTTAGCGTTGATAAAGATAATAAGGTTAATTTAATTCATTCTACAACAAGAGTCGGATCACCTATTCCTGCGGTTCTTATTATAGCTGGTAATAAAACCTATGGAAGACAATTTAAATTAAATGAAGGAAAATCATATTCTAAAAATAAGCATGAATCAAGGGGAGGAAAATTACTATATAAATGTATTCCAGATGATATTCGACTACCTCCATTTTTAATTCCATATGAAATTAAACATATTGGATTCTCTAAAGTTATTAAAAATTTGTACGTAACGTTTACATTCGACCAATGGAATGACAAACATCCACGTGGCAAATTAGATAATGTTATTGGACCAGTTGATGTTCTTGATAATTTTTATGAATATCAACTATATTGTAAAAGTTTGAATGCGTCTATTCAAAAATTTCAAAAGGATACATCTAAAGCTCTTGAAAGCAAATCCCCTGATTGTCTTATTGAAAGTATTAAATTAAAGCATCCTACAATTGAAGATCGAACAAACCAACAATTATGGAATATTATTACCATTGACCCTCAAAATAGTCAGGATTTTGATGATGGATTCAGCATTATTGACCTTGAAGATGGTATACAGCAGATAAGTATATACATCTCTAATGTCACTGTATGGATGGATGCGCTCAACCTTTGGGACTCCTTTTCGCGTCGCATTTCCACAATCTATTTACCCGATAAAAAAAGACCCATGCTTCCAACAATTCTTTCTGATTGCTTATGCAGCTTACAAGAAAATGTAACTAGAATCGCATTTGTAATGGACCTTTTCATTAAAAATAACAATATTATTAATATTAAATATTGTAATTGCTTCATTAAAGTATTTAAAAATTATTGTTATGAAGAACCTAAATTATTGTGCGATTGTAAATATTTAAAATTATTCGAATCTGTAAAACATTTATCTAAAAAATTTAAATATATTAGTAACGTGAGAAATAGTCACGATCTTGTTTGCTATCTTATGATACTTATGAACTATAATTGCGCAACAGAATTAATTAAACGTAAGACCGGTATTTTTAGATCTACCATAATGAAGAGAGAAATATCAGTACCTGATTCTATTCCAGAAGAGGTAAGTAAATTTATCAAAATATGGAATAGTTCTTCTGGTCAATATATTGATGGTTCTGAGATTGTTGATACTAGGCACGAAATGCTCGATATGGACGCATATATACATATAACTAGTCCTATTCGACGTCTTGTTGATTTACTTAATATTATTAAATTTCAAGAAACTATGGGAATTATTAAATTATCAGACAATGTAAATATTTTTTATAATAAATGGCTAGGAGATATAGACTACATTAATGTAACAATGCGTTCAATTCGAAAGGTTCAATGTGACTGTACCTTACTTGATTTATGTCATAATACTCCTGGAATTATGGATAAAGAATATGATGGATATTTGTTTGATAAGATTTCTAGAAATGATGGACTTTATCAATTTGTTATTTTTCTTCCAGAATTAAAATTGTCTTCAAGGATTACAATGAGAGAGAATTTTGAAAATTTTGATTGTAAAAAATTTAAGCTATTCTTATTTAATGATGAGGAAAAATTTAAAAGAAAAATTAGATTACACTTATCAATAGTGTAGATGCAGGTTTTACATTTGGTTTTTTATAATATAAATTTTGGTACTTAAAGAACCAATTAAGAATTCTTGTCTACAATAATATTCTTAGAGATGTTTCTAATAATTTTATCCTCTTTTTCAATATCATTATCTCCTGAGCCGCCCATAGATTCTACCAGTATTTTGTTGTATTTGTCGGAAAATTTAGAAATACTTTTGTTACAATCTGGATGCGCTTCTTTGAATTTTGGCAGCATTCGTTGGTTCTTTGAAGCGATATATTTAATCATTTTGCGAATCTTTTTTTTATCATCGTTTTCTTTTTCCCATTTATTTTCATCTTTGACATACATGACTTCTCTTTTCTTATCAGTGCAATGAACCGGCCTTTTATTTACATCAAGAGCATTTAAGTTTTTCACAATAATATTAGAAATACCTTCCACGTAGCCAACTTGCCCTACATTTTCAAGATCTGATAATTGTAATTTTATTGAATCTACAAACTCCATAATATTCATTGCGTCTTTACATGT